>JADMIO011113502.1_pt1 | contig 67879 bp, 81 predicted proteins | sample 8958161 | NCBI WGS metagenome assembly JADMIO01 (sample SAMN16585339, study PRJNA669376) | soil metagenome | isolation source: Crop rotation soil | place: USA: Cullars Rotation, Alabama | collected 2011 | reverse complement strand
GACTGAGCCTTTCGTTTTATTTGACCATGTTGGTATGATTTAAATTAATACGACTCACTATAGGGTCAGTGCGGCCGCGACTTCAAGTCACGTGAATTCCAAGCTTCGGATCCCACTGTGCTGGAAAGAGTTTGATGATCGCCTCTAATAAGGGTGATTTTGGGGTATTAAAATGGAAAAAAACAAGGGAAAACGCACTCTTGTATCGTTCAAGGATATTCAGATTGCATATTTACTTGAAGGATTAGATGGCGTTGAACGCCTTATTAAAGGCCGACGTAATGCTGGACAGCTTTTACGTAGAGCCGTCAAAGAATTGAAGGCCGCTGGCAAGAAGACTGAATCATTAGATAAGTTTATTGCACAAAGACATGGCCCAGGAACGCGTGGTCGTTCAGTACCAAGCACCGGTCAAGAAAGACTCTACAAGGCACAGCGTATTCATGCTGGCGGACCCTTCTTGAGACTGCCTCTTGCTCCGCTTGGCACCGACAAAGGTGGATTCGTGCGAGTTCGTTTCGAGCGCGATCAAATTACCGTTAAAAACGTTTAATACACCTATAAAGCGATTTGACGCGAGCATACAACTTCAAGCTCGCTCAAAATCATCTTTCTTTCTGAACTTTCCGGGTTGAGTAACACCACTTTCACATTGGAGTTACCAACCTGCGTCTTTAATTGGCGCAGATGCGCGCCTAAGTTCGACGAAAAGTCTGAGCGCAATAATAAGTCCTGCATGACAATCAGATCAATCGCCTGGCTTTTAATGAGCTCAGAAGCCGCGTAAAGCATTTGCGCAGCACTTTGCGCTGGCATTAGCAGCACAGGCTGTGCGTAGTGGGCGACGCTCTCTGGCGTAGCTCCAAGCAACGCCATAGATCCGGAACTTTCAGTTAACATTTCTTTTATATAGTTATCGAGCTTTTCTGGTTCAGAGCCATGCACTTCCACGATTTCGCCCTGCCAATTGCTTTTTTGAGCGACCGGCCCCAGCACGGCATCACAAAAAGCGTTGGTAATTCGTTTCAATTCGCTTAAGAAAGTGCGGACAAACATAGGGCAGCTCATGGAACAGTTTTGGGAAAAAGAAGCTTCTCGTCTCGTTTGGCGTGAACGCTGGCATAGCATCTTCAGCGGAGACTTTGCACACCCCAATTGGTTTGACGGCGGCACGTTGAATGCCACCGAAACCTGCCTCGACCAACACCTTAGTACAGACCGTGCGCATAAACGCGCTATCGTGTGGGAATCTGAAGATGGCCGCACCGAAACGCTAAGCTACAGCGATTTGTTTGCGCGCGTCTGTGAGTTCGCAAAAGGCCTTCGTGCTCTTGGAGCTAAAAAGGGCGATCGCATTGCCATCTACATGCCTCTTTGCCCTGAAGCCATTATAGCCATGCTTGCGTGCGCTCGTATTGGTGCCACCCACATGGTGGTTTTCGCCGGATTCTCCGCCTCAAGCCTTGCTGAGCGCATGGATGACAGCGGATCTCGCTTCCTGATTACTGCAGATGCTTTTAAGCGTAAGAGCCAATATGTAGAGTTAAAAGCGATCGTTGATGAAGCGCTCAAGCTTACTAAAAACGAAACCATAGAACGCGTCATCGTGCTGAGCCATGAAGGTACAGATGTTGAATGGCAGGCAGTTCGCGATATTGAGTGGAAAGAATGTGAGGATCGCGGCGCAGATTTGAGCCGCGATCCTGAGATTGTAGAGTCGAATCACCCGCTGTTCATATTGTATACCTCAGGCACTACCGGCAAGCCCAAGGGTTTGGTGCATGGTACTGGCGGCTACCTCACTCAAGTCAGATCTACTTGTGAATCGGTTTTTGGCCTTCAGACTAACGATGTCTTTTGGTGCACCGCCGATATTGGATGGATTACCGGTCACAGTTATGTGGTGTATGGCCCCCTCGCCCTTGGCGCGACCATTTTCATTTATGAAGGGGCTCTCACTTCACCCACTCCCGATCGTGTCTACGAAATCGTCGATAAACACAACATCACCGTCCTGTACACTGCACCTACAGCGATACGCATGCTCAGGCAGCAAGGCGAAAACCATCCTCTTAAGCATTCACTCAGCTCTTTACGGCTTCTTGGTTCAGTTGGAGAGCCGATTAACGCTGAGGCGTGGTTGTGGTGGCATAAATATGTGGGCCGCGGGCACTGCCCTATAGTTGACACTTGGTGGCAAACCGAAACAGGTGCGATCATGATTTCGCCAACTGATGGCGTTCTCACAAAGCCAGGCTCAGCGACCTTTGCTTTACCTGGCCTCGATATCGACATTGTTGATACAGACGGAAAGCCTGTTGCGCTCGATGAAAGCGGATACTTAGTCATTAACAAACCTTGGCCTTCACTTGCCTTGGGGATTTGGGGCGATCAAGAGCGCTTCGTGCACACGTATTTCTCACGCTTCTCTGGCCGTTATTTCAGCGGTGATGGCGCCAAGCGCGACAGCGACGGCTATTTTTGGATTCTTGGCCGCGTCGATGATGTGGTCAACGTCTCTGGCCATCGCCTTGGCACAGCGGAAGTTGAAAGCGCCCTCATCACCCATCCAGATGTGGCAGAGTCAGCCGTTGTATCGATTCCCGACGCACTCACGGGAGAGGCTATTGTGGCCTTTGTAATGCTCAACAGTCATGCGAAGGAATCCGAAGCTCTTAAGCGCGAGCTTAGTGCGTGCGTAGGCCGCGAAATCGGCGCGTTCGCAAGACCTAAAGAGATCCACTTCACCAAAGGCTTGCCCAAAACACGCTCAGGCAAGATCATGCGCCGCGTGCTCAGGCAAATGGCCACAGGGCAGGAAGTGAGCGGAGATTTATCCACCCTTGAAAACCTTGAGTTTCTCAAATCATGACACATCAACTCGAACACGATGCAGCCAAACTTCTCAACACACACCACGCCAAGAAACTTCACGATGGGGAATCCATTCGCCTGGAAGTCGACACCACCGGCGATGACCTGCTTCTTCGAGCCTATGTAGGCACGCCTTTAAGGGCTCACGTTTTCGAGATAAAAACAGAGCTTGGGCTTGCGGATGATAAAGAGGAAAAACTGCTCTTGCTCATCGATTTCTTGGGCGCAAGCCTCAATACTTTTTTCAGAATGCAGCGCAGAGGCGGCTTTTCGATTGCCTTCACGAATCGAGACTTCGAAGGTGAGAAGCTTTGGGTACGTCAAGAGTACCGTGATTTTGAGGCAGAACGCATGGCTGACGAACTTCTTGCAAGTGATGCGAAAAAGCGGTCGAATTTCGAATAAACTCACTTGCATTTTTTCGCACGAACATGCTTTGTTACCCGAGTGACTAGGGAGAGATGGAGTGACCAATGGATGAAGTCGAAATCATAGCGACCTTCGACACCGAAGAGACGGCAAAATCAGTCGCTAAAGCGATGAATAACTGGTTCGGCTGGATCATGGAAGGCGACCCGGATGAAGACGTCCCAGACTTTTTTGAAGATTTCGGCGTATCTGCAGATGATTACGTGCTCGATCGCGAAAGCGACATCGATTGGGACGAACAACCTGTTGCTCGTGCACGGGGCAATCGTTTAAGCATCGTGCTTGAATCCTCAAATACAGTCGATACGATCGAAGAGCTTCTCGAAGCACTTGGCGCCTACGACGTCACGCTTGCAGGCGAGGAAGATTGAGATCGAGCCTCTGGCTTGTGATCCTGACTTGGCTCCCTGGGGTCTCCCTAGCCCAACACGATTCAGATGCCATGTGCCTGGTGCGTCAACCTGACGCACTGGCGCTTGCCAAGGCCGAGCACGCCCAGCAATATGGGCGTTACAATGATGCACGCCATAGCTTCGAGAAACTTGCAACGTCGAAGGTCAGTGCCATCGCAGCGCGCGCGGCTTTTAGAATTGCCGAAATCGATGAAGAGCTGCGATGGGCGAGCGACGCATCCAGTGCAGACATTCTGAGCCTGCTCCAAACAGCGCACGATATTCGAATTTTTTTTCTGAATGTGACCAAGGCTGACGATGCTTTTTGGAGTCGTCGAGCGGCCTACCGCATTTTATGTCTGGTCGATGACTTGATAGGCCGCTTGCAGGATTTCGTCTCGTCAGCGCCCCATCGCCTTGCCCTATCACCCTTCTCAGTACTTTTTGCCCATACGCTCATGGATGCGTCGTTCAACAAGACGCTCGAAGAGCTTCTTAACGAACGCAGAGCTCTTGAAGAGTCCTTGCTGCACAAATTGACGCCGTCAGCAGATTTTGCTCTTTATACCGCACTGAAAGCGCGTTTATCTGAAGGCATGTCGCCGTATTTTGACCAAGTTCTTACACCTCCTTGGGACAACGCATTGCCGGCTGGGTTAATCGTGAAGCGCGATTTTGGCTACTATCGACTTAGTGAAGCTGGCGCACTCCAGTCCCTGACGCGTCCACGCTCGATTGCGCTGATGCGCGAGGCGCTCAAACAACCACAAGAGCCCATAACATTCGCGTTTGCACTCGCTCAGCTCATTGATGAGAAACAGGCGATACCGGCGAGCATCGTGATTAGCGCTCTTCAAAGCAATCACAGCTGCGTGCGCCTTGCTGCTCTCTATGCAGCACAAAAGTCTCCCTCGCACGAGTTTACGCCGTGGCTTTTGAAACTGTGGCCTCATGGTCACACCGCTGTGTTATTCAGCTCAGCGCAGCGCCTGCTTTTTGGGGAGAGAGAACGGGTGCTTCTTGCGCTTTCCACCCACTTTGCTCTCGGACGAAGGTCTACTCAGCTTATTTTGGCTTCCCACAGCCTTCCCGACGAAGAGAAAGCGTGGCTTTTGCAGTTTAGGCGTGACAAGCATAGTGTGGTTTATGCTGACGCGTTTTTGCGCCACCAGAACAAGTTAGTGAAAAGGCGCACCACTGAGGCGATTGAAGCCTGGAACTCTTGAGCCGTATTCAGCCAAAGTGATAATCTGAATACTTAATGTTTAGAAATATTTTATCTTTATTAATATTCTCACTCGCTGTGCAAGCTGGCGCGCCGTTAGATTTTCCAGACGCGTGTGCTCAAGGCAATCGCATTATTATCGCTGCTGTAGGCGATATTTTGTTGCACCACCCGCTCCAGGCCAGGGCCAAGAAAGAGGGTTTCGGCGTCTTATGGGAAGAGGCGTTGCCGTACTTAAAAGGCGCAGACATTGTATACGGCAATCTAGAAGGCCCGATTGGAGTCGGTTTGAACTCACGCGTGCGCGAAGTCGCCGACCCGTTAGAGTGGGATTTCAGCGTCTATAGCACCTATCCACTTTTCAACTACCACCCGAGTCTCGCACCAGCACTCAAGGCAAGCGGTTTCACAATCGTTTCGAACGCAAACAACCATGCTCTTGATCGTGGCAGCCTAGGCATGGACAAAACGATCGGTGTTCTAGACGAAGCAGGTATTCTGCATACAGGCGCGGCTGTTGCTGGCCATAAACTACCACCCCTGCAAATCGTAGAATCAAAAGGGTTCAAAATAGGCTGGATCGCGTGCACCGAACACACCAATGGCAACGCTGATAAGCATCAACAAATCAGCCATTGCTACGAGCCCAACAACTATTCGCGCATCCTAGAGACAATACGCACTAACAGACACAGTCTCGACGCAATCATTGTATCGCCGCATTGGGGAGACGAGTACAAGCCTAAGCCCAACAAAAGGCAAATTGCATTTGCACATGAAGTGTTAGAAGCCGGCGCAACAGCGATTATCGGCGCACATCCTCACGTTCTTGAGCCGGTCGAAAGCTTCACCACCAAGGATGGCCGTACCACGCTCATTGCTTATTCGTTAGGAAACTTCGTCAGCCATCAGGGGTCGACAGCCACCCGAAGCACCGTTATTTTGCTTGTTGGCCTGACCAAAAAAAATAGCGAAACCGTCATCAACGGTATTCGCTATGTGCCAATGTACATGGAGAACAAAGGCGGCTCTCCCATTCATTTACGGCCGATGGGTGCGACCGATAAAGCGGCCCTGAATATAGTCAGCCAGGCCATCGACGATGAACATGCGGTTTATTCGCTACCCATCGTCACAAACCCTGGCTGCCCTAACTAGCGGCCTGCAGCCGTTCCAGCCAGTGCTTTGTCTAGCTGGGGCTTTACTGCATCCACCATCTCTTTGGTCAGAAGCCCGATTTTGATATCTGAAGCTTTTTGCCTTGTTTTATCTGCCATGGTTTGTGCGAGGCCGTTGATTTCCGCATCAGGTTGACCGTCAAAGTTCTTGGCGTAGGTGAGCACGAGTGCATTGTTAATGCTCTCCTGCAACACTTTCTCATATTGCGCCACTTCCTTGTTTGAGGCTTTGCCTTGCGGAGCACCCAGCAGACCTTCTACGCCTTTAAGCATCCCCTTCATTTGTTCAGCAGCACCCGACGCATCAACAAGCTCCTGAAGTGCGGCACGTCTTTCTGCAGGAAGGTTTTCGGCCTTAAAGGTGCGACTATATTCGGCCAAATCTTTCATACCCTGTGGGGAACGGTTGTACGCTTCAGCGTCTTTGTAGCGCATGTAGGCGGGATTTTGCTCGATTTCATTCAGGTGATCGAGCTCTGCATCGCTGAATGACTCCTTCAGCGCATCTTTATACTTCGCAAGCAGATCCTCGCCTTTAAGCTTAGAACGAAGCTCTTCAAAAGTAGCGATTTCTTCTGGGGTGGCGCCCGCTCTCATGTGCTCGAACTGGATTTCCATCTGCTCATCGAGAAATCGGAATTCCTCTGCGACGCGGGAACGTGAAATGAAGTTGTCGATCTTAGCAGATTTTGAATCTTGCCCGCCTGCTGGGGTTGGAATCGCTGCGCCCGAGGAATCGAGGCTGCCAGAGTTTCCAGACAGCTCCCAGCGCGAGTCAACTTCGGCTGGCGCAGAGCCGTCATTCGCAGCTGCAATCTGAGCTGAACTTGATTTATTGGGAGATTTATTAATGTAAACAACAAAAGCTAAGGCGGCACCAAGGACAACGATTCCGCCAACAATATGAGATTTTTTCATCTTTTTAACCTTGCACTCAAGAATGCTTCTAAGGGTGAATGGATAAAGGATTGCAGACTAAAGGTCAAGTCGCCTTGGTGTGTTCAGACGGGGCTCGAGCGTCGATTTTGACGGCATGAATGGCCTTTTGCATCAACTCACCGAGAGCCTCATAAACCAAACGATGGCGGGCGATGCGACTCTTACCTTCAAATGCAGCTGAAACAATGAACAGGTTATAGTGACCCGCGCCAGGTCTTTCCCGTGCTCCAAGGTGACCCGCATGGCGGGCGCTCTCATCTTCAAGCTCTAATACGATTGGGTCTAAGGCAAGGCGCAAACGGTTTTGAATTTCTTGGCTCATGTGGGCCTCTTATGCCTAGCACTCGCGTTTTTCAAGGGAATCGAACGCGACTGAGACGCGTTATTTGCAAAATCACAACCATCCTTCTGAGGTAATCTTGTGCGAATCATTCATACTACCCCTACCCACGCTACACCAGCTACCGAAGTTCAGGCTCCCAAAAGGCCTGATACGCCTCGCCCCGCCAAGGAGTATTTTAACAGCGACGAAGATGCTTTTGAAAACCTCAGCTCTTCTTCAGATAGCTTCAGACTGACAAAGAGCACGGAGGCATTTCTTCTTAACGAGTTCGATCACGAAGCCATCTTCACTGATGACTCTGACAGCGAAGATTTCTCATCCGATGTGGAGACTGGGGTTACTTCTGCCATGCTGAAAGCAGGGTGCGCCACTGACGAAGAGGGCAACTACACGCTGAATGCAACCCGTATGCAGTTTGTTAATGAGTTAGCAGGCACCAAACCGGGTGAAACCACGCATATGGATATGCTGACAGCTGTGTTTCCGCACCTAAATGAATGTGTTGAGGAGCTGCGAAAGCAAGGCCACACTGTCACCTTGAGCAATCACATTCAAAATGTGACGACCGTAACGATTCTCAAGAATGCCAATGTCGAATACGCTGTGGAATTATGACGCTTAGGGTACTCAGACGGTCTGTGACCTGCTAAGTGCGGCCTATGACTACTCCTGCCCTGCCCGAATGGCCCGGAACTTCGACTGAGCTTCTCAAATCGCTTCATATTTTGACGCGCGATGGCAAGCTCAATCAGGACTCGCGGCGCAAACTCAAACAAGTGCTGCATTTGGTTCAGCTGATTAAGCCCCTCCTTGAGGGCCTAAACAGTGTGGCCGATTTGGGCGCGGGCAAATCTTATCTCGGCTTCATGCTTTACGATTTAGTGCTCAGCAAGAATGAAGAAGCAAGATTGTGGGCAGTAGAGCAACGCGCCGAACTCATCGCTGCATGCAAGCTGGTGGCGAGCCGCTCTTTGTTTAGGCGCATCTCTTTTGTGCCGCACTCCATTTTAGATGCCATCAATGCGCCGGAGCTACCTGAAACCATAGACGTGGTCACCGCCCTGCATGCATGTGACACGGCAACCGACGAAGCCATCGCCTTTGCACTCAAAAAAGAGGCCAAAGTGATTGCTCTGGTGCCTTGCTGCCAGGCTGAAGTAGCCCGCCTCCTTGATAGCGCAAGCGATGAAGCGATAAAGAATCTATGGCGGCACGGCATCCATAAGCGCGAGTTCGGTTCTCATCTCACAAACGTGATACGTTCGCTGGTTTTGGAATCGCGCGGTTACAAAGTGCGCGTGACCGAGCTGATTGGCTGGGAGCACTCCATGAAAAACGAGCTCCTCTTGGCGGAAAAGTTTCAACGCTCAAATCCGCAGGCTCAGCGTCAGCTAGACGCCCTACTTGAAGCGATACCGGTGAAGATGAAGCTTATGGACTTGATTAACTCTCAATCAGCCTCATAGGGCCGCTAAAAGTCGAGTGCCCCAAATCAACTTTGCGACGCTTCCGGCCAGCGACCCATGGTCCATCTCAGGCTTAGCTTTAACACCTGCAAAAACGATTGACTCCAAGGTTTTTGAGCTTCGAGCGCACGCGAATAGATATTGAAGCGAAACGATTCGGTTGCCTTGCAGCGCGTGTTGAAGAGGGCTCGGTTGTCCGTCTTGAGCTGTGAGCACGCTCGCCAAGATCTCAGAGCTACTGAAAGACAGACTCCAAAGATAGTGAAACATTTCTACGTCCTGTTTGTTTTCAGCAATACGCCAGATCGTGAAAGACCTTTCTTGTAGTTTGTCATGGTCATCGAAAAGGATGGGTCCAAAAATGTATTTGCGCGTTGCCACGTCTGACTGGGCTATTAGGGCGTCAATCTCTCTTGTTGCGCCTGACTGAACACTTCTGACAAGATTAAGAGCGCTTTCGCGATATTCGGGCGGGCAATTAGCATCAATCGTAATGGCATGAGCTATCACTGAACAAAAAATCGGAATCGCGCTGAGGCAGGTTTTGATCATAGAAGTGTAACGCACGTAGGGCTGGATTTTTTCCCTGTTTCTCTTTAAAAGAGCACTCTATGGATTTGACGCTCGAAAATTACGAACGCCCCCTGCTTGAGCTGCCTGAAGGCAAGAAAAAGCTTCTCCTTCACTCCTGCTGCGCGCCTTGCTCTGGCGAAGTCATGGAGGCGATGGTGGCCTCAAAAATCGACTTCACCATCTACTTCTACAATCCCAATATTCATCCGCTCAAAGAATACGAGCTGCGTAAAAACGAAAATATACGTTTCGCCGAGAAATACGATATTCCTTTCGTCGATGCCGACTACGATAAAGACGAATGGTTTAAGCGCGCCAAGGGCATGGAGCACGAGCCAGAGCGAGGTATTCGGTGCACCATGTGCTTCGACATGCGTTTTGTGCGCACGGCTCTTTACGCCCACGAGAATGGGTTTGATTGCATTTCGTCTTCTTTGGGAATTTCGCGTTGGAAGAACCTGGAGCAGATCAATGACTGCGGTGTGAGAGCTGCAGCGCCCTACCCTGACATGGTTTACTGGACTTATAACTGGCGCAAAGATGGCGGCTCGAACCGGATGCTGGAGATTTCGAAGCGCGAGAAATTCTATCAGCAAGAATATTGCGGGTGCGCTTACTCGCTGCGCGACTCCAACGATTGGCGACTCAAGACCGGCCGTGACCGCATCAAGCTTGGCGAAAAATATTACGGCGTAGAAGAAGAGAGCACCACGGAGAAACCCTCCGGCGCGTGAAAGTCGGGCTTGTCCAAGGCATGCCTCACTGCAAAATGATAAGGGCCGATTTTGTCATGCCAGCTGAGGCTGACATCCATGCTTTCATAGATAATCGCCGCAAATCCGAGCTCTAATTCCGAGTGCGCCGGTATGGCATATTGCGCCGTGAAGTGCCACTGTGTGGCGCTGCGCTCTAGCCATTCACATGACACCACACTCACGTCCGAAGCCTCACGCATCCCTATGCGGTACGCATCAAAGCGATAGGCGTTCCAGTCTCCATAAGGGCTCAGGTTAGTCTCCCAATAGGCCTGTGAGTTCGGCGAACGTCCGAACACTTCAAACACGGTGTTTAGCCACAGTTTGTCTGCGCGTTGAGGCGCAGCTCTAATTTCCAGCGCTGGCAATGGTCCGCGCACATGCCACTCGACTATGAGCTTGTCGCTGCGCAACGAAGGTTGAACGCTCACATGAAAAGGAGCATTCGGTTCGAAACTATTGAGAACGAGGGTCACGGCATCTCCGTTTCTGACTTCTGAGCTCTTCTTCAAAGGGAAACAATCCATCATCTCTATAGAGAGTAGCGCCTTCTTTTACATAAGTTTCAAGCTGAACAAGAAAGTTCTTCATATGGTCGCCTCCGGAAACTTGCGCCACCTCTTCCAAAGTCAGCTCTGTGAACGGATCCTTTTCGCGAAACTCTTCGATTCGAATGCTTTCTCTCAGTGCTTCTAAGCCAGCATAATCCAAATTCCTTACAAGTTGGAACAGACGGGGCTGATTTAGCCTTGCGGTAACAGCACGGCGTAATGGGCAAGGCAAAGCTTGAGTATCACGAATATCTGCATCTAAATCCGGATCGAACCAGTCATCGCCCATATCATCGCCAAACAACTCCGGCTTTTGGAGCGGTGGTGGCGTCAGCATATTGGCGTAAATAAAAAAGCCTACACCCAAAGCGAGAGCAGAGCCTAGAACGCTTGAGACAACTTCGAGCGGATTTTCTTGGGCATACAGTGTCGCTCGCTTAAGCCATGTAGTGCTCGCATTTACGTGGGCACGGGCGGGCGCAGTCGCAATTGTGGCAACAAGAACACAGACAATAATTCGACTCATAAAATCCAATTCCAATAAAAACATTTGGCAATGACAATCAAAAAATGTGGGCCCCAAAAGGAGCCCATATAGGAACTAAGTTGCCCAAGCTCTTACTACATTTTCTTTTTGGTAACCATCGATTGTACGCGTTTTGCATGCTCCAAGTGGGCAGCAATCACCGGACGCGTTTTCTCAAGCAAGGCTTTCAACTCCGGGACTTGGGCATTCGGAATGAGCTTGCGGTCAAACAGGTCTAGCACAGCGGTGTGGGCCTTCACTTGGATATCTACGTAGCGCTTGTCGAAAGCGGCGCCACTGAGCTTTTTCAACTCTTCCATTTCTTTAGCGCCGTCACTGGCCAACTTTTTGCTGATGTCGCTGTCTGAGGGCACCATATTCAACTTTGTTGCCAATGCTACCGTTTCGCTTTTGGAAGCAGAGTGATCGGCAATCATATCTTTAGCAAACTCTGAGACTTTCTCATTGGTCGCATGCGTTTTTGCATACTCGCCTTGCTCAACTTCGCCTGTATTAGCGGTGATGACGATTTTGGCAATTTGCGTATCAGATGGCGCATCTGATGGCGCTGCCACTGCGTAGTTACCCAAAGCCAAAGATGCCAGCACCAAACTCTTCACGATTTGTTTCATAGAACACTCCCTATGTGGACATTATGTTGCCACCCTACAGAGTATATCAATTAGTCGCACAAAATCATCTCGAGCTTCCGAAAACCTTTGGAGGAGCTCACGATGTATATTGCAATGCACAGCGATGCGGGCGCACGGGAAGTTTGCGCCGAGGCACACGATGTCTTAGAAGCGCTTCGTCAGACTTTGATGTCCGTTCACGCATTCATGGACGATGAGCTCAAAACAATGTTTGAGAAATATTGCGCGCGCCGTTACGAGCAAAGCATTCTGCACTATGATGACGAAGAGTTTTTGAGGCGACTACTTTTTCGCGACGAAGCGCATCGAATGGGAAATCAGCTCAGTCAGATTCTTGCGCTACTCCAGATTGTGGGAGCCACTATACCCCCTGCGATTGAAGAGTTCAGGCTGAGATTAAATGCGTCGCTCCTAAGCGCTCACCCGGGTTTTGCTCCTCTTCAGGCGGAGACGTTGACTGATTCTTTTACCGGCAAACACGTCACGATTGCTGTTTTCGACGTCTTCGACTCAGCTGTGTTGGACGCGCAAAGACAACACTACTCAAACGCGAACATTCAAGAAGTCCAAACTTTTGGAAATCCTGTGCAGCTCGATCATGGAAACTCTGTGATTGATGTGATTTTGGCACTGGCCCCCGAAGTCGCCGTACTCCCTATTAGCAGCGATACACGATCATCTGCTGAAGCGCTGCGCTTCTTAAATCAGAGGTCTGACGTAACGATTGTGAACATGAGCCGGCCCTTGATGCAGGCTTCTAAAGGCGCTGCGCTTGATCCTGAGTTCAAGAAGCAAATGCTTACGCTGGTTAAAGACAAGATCGTTGTGAAGGCTTTAGGCAACTCAGGAACCGATTTGGATGGAAATCTCAGCGAAGCGCGAGCGCGAGCAGGTCTCTCCGCTGCGGGAGATCTCAGCGCGTATGATGCAGTACTGATACGTGAGTTGGTTGAAGCACTTGCTGATGACAAGCTCATACTAGCCCAAAGCTGGACTCTCGATGGCGTGAGGCCCGCTCTAACTGCCACGGTGCCCGGACTTAACCAAGAAGCTCTGCGGCGAACTGTTGGGGCACCTGCTGATGGCGTGTATAGCTTTGCAACCGGCAACTTCGAGGCGGGCTCTTCATTTGCTGCGCCGCAAATCGCGGCCATTGCTGCACTTTTGCTACAACGGCAGCCCGATGATTTGGCGGGAGTCACCGCTGAGATGCGGAGAAATGCGCGCCTGCTCACCATAAAAAAACGCTCCTAAAGAACATCGGGTTATCCAATGTGCCCTAGGAGCGCCGGGGAAAAAGAGAAACTATTAAAGGTTGAAAGTCACAAAACCGCGAGCCGTTTCGATAAGCACTCCGCCATCTTTGTTCGGCGTAATCGCTCGAACGTGGTGACTTGGCATTCCAGCCGCTTTTGAGAAAAACGCGATCTCAGCTTGAGCAAAGTCGTTATCCTTAACGGTAATGCACGCTGCACCGCCACCGCCGAGCTTGTGAGCCTCAAGACCAACCCAGATACGGCCCTTCACGTCTATTGTTAGGACGCGAACATCGTTGTTGGTTGCGAACATTCCAAGCTTTGGCCAATTTGAATGGTTGAAGGTCGCGAGAAGCTTGGTGCCGGTAATATCGTAAACAAACACGCCTTCTGTATTACCCAACCACTGGTTACCATGCGCGTCATCAACAAGTGCGACTACGCCTTTATCATTCATTTCGCTTGGAAACACAGGCATTGGCTTCGTGTCGGTTGTATAAATGCTCCAATCTTGAAACCAGTCGTGGGTTTGCGGGCCTTTCTCATGCCAGTTGTAAGCTCCCCATCGAATCTGCGTGCCGGGAGCAAAAGAGCCAATATTATGAGTGTAGGCGCCATCAACATACGCCATTTGAGCGAATCGACGGATTTCAACATGATTCTCATCGTTAACAAACCATTCAACCCATACGCCATCACCTTGCAGCTCGGCTGATTTAACGGTAATTTGAACCGCTCTTTCACGGGTTGGGCTTTCAGAAACGGTGATGTCTTCATTTGCTACTGCAACATGTGAGATTAAAAACGCGGCCGAAGCAGCAAAAGCTATATTCAAAATTTTAAACATTGGTTTCGAGTACATTTAGTATCCTTTTTCATGCGAACTTGTTTCGAGGGCTATTATTACGGCATAGCCAAATACATCGCAATTCAAAGGTACGGGAACGCGTGAGGTCGGTTCCCGCCAAGACTATTCTAGGGAGTTATTGTGACCGAAACCACGTTCGACCATGGTCCTTTGCCTTTATTGTTAATGGCTTGCACCCTGTAATAATATCGGGTGTTTTCAGCCACCACAAAGCGATCCCTGAAGCTCAAAAGCGTGGTTGAAGTTTTGCCAGCATCACTGAAATGTGGGTCCTTTGCAAACTCCACATGATACTCTTCGGCCTGAGGAACCGGGCTCCACTGCAGTGAGTAAGGGGCATTAGACTCGGCTCTTATCTTCAGTGCCGTGAGCTCTGGAGCCTGTTCAGGCGCCTCAACTGAGATTCCAGCCGAAACCGATGCATACAACAAAGATGAGCATAGAAGTTGGTAGTACATAGCCCATTTTAACACACTATTGACACGACCATTTAAGCCAGACAAAACGGTGCGATGAAAACAAAGATTTTATCGATCAGTGCCTTAGTTGTCGTGATGGGTTGTATTTCATCATGCGGCGAACTGTTTGAAGTAAACATTCACTCCAAAAGAACATTCGTAGATACTTACGATCTCGGAAGAACCTACACAGTCGTTAAAGTATCGGTTAGAGATTCAAATCGCTACAGATACAGACCCTACTACAAAGTCAGAACCTGCGACGGACGCATTGTCAGGCCATCCGTGTGGACCTCAAGCCTCAGGCGCCAATACCAAGATGCGCGCCCTTGCGATTCATTTGGACAACCCCGATTCGGTGACACTTACTGCCATCTTGCATTCGAAACCTCATGCTACCAAGACCTTTTTTGGGATGAGTTCGACAGATAGCCGTTTTCTTGTTAGAGCGTCTGCACCATGAATCTCATCAAAAAGATGTTTGCGCCCATCGTTGTGGTCGCCCTACTCGCGCTCAAGTTTGCGAAATACATTTTCGTGGCATTTAAGTTTGCCAAGTTTGGCACGCTCATCTCCATGCTTATTTCGGTGGGTGCGTATGCGCTTCTCTTCGGATGGCCCTTCGCTGTAGGCTTCGTGCTTTTGATTTTCGTGCACGAGCTTGGCCACGGTCTCGTGATGCGCAGAGAAGGTATTCAAGCCGGATTGCCGGTTTTTATTCCCTTTGTAGGGGCCTACATCGCCATGCGCAGCATGCCCCGCGACGCTTGGGTTGAAGCCAAAGTTGCGTTTGGTGGCCCAGCACTTGGTACTTTGGGCGCGCTGGCTGTTTTGGGGCTTGCGCTTTACACCAAAGAGCCCCTGTTTTTCGCGCTAGCCAAAACCGGATTTCTTATCAATCTCTTTAATATGATTCCCGTGTCCCCGATGGATGGCGGCCGCATTCTGTCTGGCGTTCACAAATGGTTTCTGATTGCAGGCCTTGGCATCGGACTTGCGCTCAATATTTTCTACTTCGAATCAGCGCTGCTTTTCGTCATGATTTTGCTTGGTGGCATTCAGGTGTGGGAACGCTTCAAATCCCCTTCACCGGGTTACTACGCGGTCACTCCCGAGCAACGTGTGGTCACAGGGACTGCTTACGTTGGCTTGACCGTCGTGCTTTTCACGCTGATGGAGTACACGGCACCATTCTTAGAGCACATTACCCCGCAGCATGAGTTCGCCATGTATACCGGCGCTTTTCTTTTCGGCGTGTCAAAGTTCATTGAGAATATTTGGAATTATGACGCAAAACAAGATGCGCTTTAGGGCGGTCGCTTTAGGATTCGCACTTTTCTTTTGTGCAGCAGGTCACTCAACCTGGATGCATCGCGCTCTTAAGAGCAAAAACCCGTCTAAGATAAATCTTGTCGTTCTGCATCTCCTCCATAACGAAAATGATTTCGCCGCCGTAGATGAAAACGGCAAAACGCTTTCTGAAATAGCTTGCGAAGAAGGCCTCACTAATTTGGCTGATTGGCTTCACTTTCGCGAACCAGAACAACACGATGCAGTGGTCGGCAACAGCAATGAGCCATTGCGAGAGGGCACTTTTCCCTTCCCTCGAGACGTTGCCATTCTTGTTCTAAGAATGATTCCGGAGCCTAGTTTGCAGGATGCGGCTGCCGTTCGCTCAACCTGTAAATTGTTTCATGCCACTCACGCAGCTGGTCTGGCTGGGCGCTGTGAATTTGACGTTCGCACAACAAGAGATCTCGTACGATTGCTCGCACTTGATGGCTCACCCCTACTCGCTTCAATCGGAACGTTGCGTTTTGAGTTTGGAGATGGCGCTGTTGTGCCGTCATTTGGTGTGCAATCAGCGAACATGCGAGCAACCCTACGCGACATGGCAATTAATCGCGCTGACAAGTTTCCTCCAAACATTCAAGATGTCGACTTTACGCATAGTGTTACAGCCGAGGCGTTGCTCGAGTTTGGTCATTTTCTCGATAGAAACATCGCTCTTTTGGCCAACGTCCACACTGTAATTGTGACAAATGGGCACAATGAATGGGAACTCGAACCTATCAGGCCTTTGGTCATTAGGCTGCTGAGAAAGAAATACTTCATCAGTCTCAGACATCTCAGTTTAGTCAGACAGCCAATGCGTGAAGCTTTCCAACGTGTTCAATGGGATTGGCATTTTGAAGCTGGCCTTGCCGCCAAGAATTTCGCGGTCCTACATCTTGAAGGGTTAGGAACGAGCACGCCCACTCAGCTTGATATGATCGCTGCAGCCATAAGAAATCGTGCGATGTTGCATTTGCAGTCACTCACCCTCCTCAGCGCGCCTTTCTCTGCACCTCAAATCCAAGCTTTGAGTGCCGCGATTGCAGATGGCTGCCTTCCTAATCTTCGCGAAATGAGCACCTCGTCTTCCTCCCTTGACCCAGGCAACACCAATCGTCTTCTATTTGAAGCGCTCGGCTTTCATTGCCGTCAGCTCAGACGTCTCACCCTCTCTTCTAACCATTTCATAGATGATGTTGTGGATATTGCAGCTCAAGGAGGTTTTGAGTCTTTGCACACTCTCGATGCGCGCGCGTGCAACTGGGGCATATTGAGTGCTGACCGCGCTTTGCACCTCACCTTTCGCTCTTTGCAAAACCTGCTTGTGCCTTGCCGCTTGGGTTCAGTGGTTAGACTTCAAAATTTAGAACCAGGCCATTGTGGTCTGCATATTATTTCGCTTTGCGGATTTGATGAAGTAGCCCAAGCGTTTGCGAATGCAGACCTTGGGACCCACAATCCCTTCGTGGAAAACCCACACCTTAACCTCATTAGGCAACTTGCGCTGTGGCGGGAGGGTGGCGCATCGAACCCGGGTCTTGCAGAAATCATCGCACGCAGCCGAAATCTGATGCGTTTTACTTTAAACTATGTGTACACCGATCGCGATGTGCATTGGCTTTTATGGCTTACTCTCGGGCACGGAGTTGATTTGCATGCGCCTCATGCACCTCTTGAACTTCACAAACTTATTCTGTTTCCCCCAATGGCCCATACAGATGCTGGTGCGTTAGTGCGCAATTATTTTCAAACTGGAACACTGGCACATAACAGGCTGACACTTCCCATTGATCTCGGTGGACATTGGGTCGCTGTGATAATCGACTTATTTGACAACGCCGAACGCGCACACATTTTGGTTTACGAAATAGATGAAAGAGAAAGAGCCGCATTGGGGACTCTAAACTTGTATCTTGTTGCTGCGCTCGAAGAGGCATTAGGACACACGAATATCGCTTTCGAAGTCGTGAGGCCTCGCAGAACGAACTCACCTCATTGCGGCGCGGTCATGGTGGCCAATATTGTAGAGGCCGTATCTACTCGAGAAAGGCCTACAGAAAACATTGTGAATATTCAGCAGCTAAGAGGTGAGCACTATCGCCTTTTGCGCGATAACGGCGAAGCAAGGCGAGATGTTTTTCAGGACCTCGTGGATACGCCTGCACCGCAGGCTCTCTCACCATTGTCGATAGCCTTAATGATATCGCTACTTGGAACAGCGCAGCTTTCGCTTAGACTACGTTGAAGGCGCCTTTTGCTCAGCTAAATCTTTAACGAATTGCAAATCGCTCGGAAAGTTTCGTGAAAACTCAAGCCTTCGAGAGGGGTCGGTGATAAACCGGTCAATCGTGATGTACCTTGTGCAGTCTTTAATCCACAACCACGTCATGAATTGCGACACGGTTGAGGTTTTAGCAAAACCACTGTCAAAAAACTCTTCTGCTTCCTCATAGATAAGCAACTTTGTCGATTGGTCCGTGCTCAATTCCTCTCCGGTCATTTGTGGTAGTACGTCAAGAAGCGTGCGCAACTTGTAGGTGTTGAGTTTAGTCATTTTGGCCGCATGCTTGTCTTTGCGCACTGCAACGTAGCCAAACTTTTGATACCAGGTGCGACCTTCTTGATACATTTTAAGCCTTCGCAGGCTTGCTTCTGCACGGTTTACAGGGCAGCGTATGGTCGACCCGTCATACAGTTGAATACTGCGCTTGCCTGCGGCTCTGGCAATTTGTTCAGCCAGGCTCATCAAGCACTGGGCGGCATTTTCCGAAGGCAACGGACATGCCGCTTCTTTTGTCGAAAGCCAAGTTAAATGCGCAGTGGGGTCTCCGACTTCCATGCGTATGGCGAGGCAATTTGCGGCTGCAGCAGTACGACCATCTTCTAACGGAACGGGTACGCCATCGAGCGTCAAAAAATAGCTCGATTGCAACTCTGCGACAGAAAGAGGGAAAGTGAACACAGAACGTTGGCAAGAGAACTGAAGATCCAAAAGACCAGGGCGCAATTGGCCTGACAAAGCCTCGCTCACTCTCTGCAGCTCGGCATATATCACATTTGAATGAACACTTGAGTGAATTCGCCGCTCTTGCTTGGGCGAGAGCGCCTCGTTCCCTTCAGCATTTAAAAACCTGTCAAAAAGAGTACGCCGTACTTCCTCAAAATCTATTCGCATATGGAGTGTGTATGGCGAACTCATCAACAAATCCGCGTAACGCTCAAGCACAAGCATGCGCTGCGGCCTTGTTTGTCGCGCCAAAATGTCGTGAAATACAGGAGCTTGGTTCTCGAGAAGCGCTTCAATTTTAGGCGACAGCGATAATGCCTGAAAAGAGAAGAATGCAGCTATGACAACAACGAACTTCATGAATCCTCCCCTAGCTTCTTGTGAAAAGCTCGCGCGACAGGAAAGAGCTTTGAAAACTCAAGTTTCCAGTCGCGATTGGTGATGAACTCGTCGATCTGGCCATAGACTTCGCAGTCGGTGCTCCACAGCCACATCATGAAATCAACAACGGAATCTTTGTTCTTAAGGCTTAAGTATTTCTTGGCTGATTCATCTAGGAGGGCGCGCGAATAAGTAGTGCGTTCATTCACTGGCAGCTCAGCTGCTGAAGCTAGAAGCTTGGAGAGAGTATATTTCTGAACCTGAGCCTTTCCGTCTCCAACATCCGACGGATTTCCATTAGTGATGTACCCCTGTTTCTCGTACCAGGTCTTTCCTTCCTGATAAATTTTGAAACGCCGCAAGCTATAATCTTTTCTGTTGCCAGGGCACTGCACCATACTTGAATCAATCAACAACACTTGCGTTTTTCCGGCTGCCGCCGCGATTTTCTCTGCAGCCCTTAAAAGGCACTCGCCGGCTTTGTTTTTTGGAACAGCACAAGCAACATGACGTACATCAAGCCAGTTCAGTGTGGCCACCTTATCAGCGGGAGTAAAGTGAACTTCTAAGCAGCGCGAAAGTTCACCGACGGCCACGACTCCAGACTCCTTAGGAATAGGGATCCCCCGCAGCCTCAGCTTGAAATCGCCTTCCCATTCTTGCGCTTCAAAGCCAAACTCGTAACGTTCACCGGCGCAAGTGAAAGTCAGTTGAAGCAGATCGTCGCGAATCTGCCCATTCAAATTCTTCACGATTCTCGACAGCTCGCTTTGCATCTCAGCCGGGTAGGCAGGTGCTTTCTTACCTTTTTTTTGCTCCGGTTCCGCACCTGGTGGCAAAGCCTCAAATTGCCTGAAAAGATAACGAGAAAGTTCGTCTGGATCGATGTTTTTGTCCAAGCCAAACCGCGAACGCATCAGAAGATCTCGATACCGTTCAAGCAGCAGACGCTGCTGCGATTGAGAAGATACAGACAGCTGTTTTTCAAAGTCTGGTTTAAGTTTGGCGAGCACGTCAATGATGTCTTGATCGAGGCTAAACGCCGGTGCCGAACTTAAAACCAGGAGAAGAGCAAACGTCACATTTCTCATGTGTCATTTTAACACTGAAGTCCTTCAGCGCAAACTCAACGCCCTCATCGAAATCGACGAATGATCAAAGCCCTCGTACTCAAAACGCAGCTCATCATTCTCATCCGATGCCCCAAGTGTGTACAATAAAGGGAGCCAGTGGTCGAAGCTGGGGATGCTTAATCTACCTGCTTCCGTTTTCAGCGCATCGTTCACAAGCGAAGTATAGTCGCGTTTTTCGATGCGCTCTTTCACCCAAGCGTCGAACTCGATGGCCCAATCAAAGGGAGCAGGATTTGGCTCTCGATTCAAGAGCGCAAGATTGTGAACGAGATTGCCGCTCCCGACAATCAGCACACCTTGCGTGCGCAGCTTCTTGAGCTCTTGAGCAAGCGCAAAATGGAACTCGGGTGGTTTCGATATGTAAAGGCTCAGCTGTATCACTGGAATGTTCGCATCAGGGTACATGTGTCTGAGTATCGACCAAGTGCCATGATCGAGCCCCCACATTTCGTCATCGGGATGTATACGGGGTGCGAGAACAGATTTACAGATACCTTCAGCCAAAGCGGGGTTGCCCGGAGCGGGATACTGCACGTCAAACAGTGCCTGGGGGAAACCATAAAAATCGTGAATGGTTTTTGGGCGCGCAGAATGTGTGACCCAAACTCCTTCAGTCATCCAATGCGCTGAGATGCACAGGATCGACGTGGGTTTAGGCAAGGTCTCACCCAATCCTTTAAGCGAGTCCGTGAAGGTATTCGTGGAAATCGCGTTCATTGGGTTACCGTGGCCTATGAAAAGCAGCGGCATTTTCTGCGAAGTATGTTCCATAGCCACCCATGTTACTACGCAACGCTTGCATACCAAACACGACCGGTGGCAAAATGTTGCAACATTCACACAGCGGAGACGAGAAGATGATCAGAACCCTTATACTTGCGAACATGATATTCCTGATAATGGCAGGGTGCACGAAGTGTAGTTCTGGCGTCAGCAAGTCTGATTACATAGCAAAACTAGATGCGATGTGCGCAGCAAGCAAAGTCTCCGCCGAAGAAACCGTGAAACTTATGGCTGAGGCCCAAGCCAAGGGTGATAGTGCAGCTATGGCCAACTATTCGGAAAAACTTGGAGCCATGCGTACGGCGATGGTAGCCCAGCTGGAACAAGTTCCGCAGCCTGCGGATGATGCCGCCTTACTCAAAACTTTCTGGACCGAAAATCACCTGATGGGACCTCTTTACGCGAAGTTCGCAGCTCAGTTTAAGCATGTTGCAGAACTACAAAAGGCTGCCGAAGCAGCAGCGCCAGCGGCCCCCGTTCCAGACGGCGAGCGTCATGAGGGTGAAGCTGCGGCGCCCGCACCTACGCTCACCAATCAGGCTGAACTTCAACAAGCTGCTGCTGATATGGCAAAGACTCAAGGCGAGCTGCAAACACAAACTGCGAAGGTTATGTCTATGGCTGAGCAGTATGGTTTCAAAGTGTGCGGCAATACCAGCAACTAGTTTTGGCTCAAGCGCTGCAGACGCCCTCTAGCACTTCGGTGACATCGGTGGTGCCGTGATCGCAGATGCAGCGACCGAGCGCACATACGCCCCCTTCCTCGTAACCAAGCACTCGACACAAATCATCGCAGCGATCGTATGCAAAGGCGCTGTGCATCGCAGCTAACACAATAAGCGACAGTAATACCTTCATGCTTCGTGTTAGCGCGGTGCCGCTCTTTTGGCGAAAAGTTTGAAGAGTATCGGGTTGAGCGATATGGAGATAAAGGCACCAGCCACAATAATGTCGTAGCCATTATCGGGCAAGATCTTCAGCTTCATCGCCTCCTCAGCGAGAATAAACGAAAACTCCCCGACCTGCGCAAGCGCTATCGCAACAACAACAGCAATCTCGTTTGAATACTTGAATACGCGAATGATCGTGTAAGCGATCAAAGGCTTAATGATCAAGATGAGAGCCAAAACACCGACAAAAACGGCAAAATTGTTGACGATAGCGGAGGGATCAAAAAGCATTCCGACTGAGAGGAAGAATATAACAACGAAGGCATCCTTCATCGGCACTGCACTCGCAGCTGCTTGATGCTTGAGCTCGCTTTGTCCGATTATCATTCCTGCGATAAGCGCCCCAAGGGCAATCGATGTGCCGAAAATGAGCGTGGACCCAGTCGCAATCAAAAAGATGAGCGCGAGCACGGTGAGGGTAAGCAGTTCGACGGATTGGGTTTCAAGAATACGCGCGAGGATCCACTTCACTGCCTTGCGCCCAAGGGTGAACATGAATGCGACTAAGAAAGCAAACTTGGCAACAGCGATGCCCATGGCCCCAAGAATCTGCGCAAATGACCCACCATTGTGATCTTCGGCCGCAGACAGCACGGGCAGTAATAGAAGCACTAAGACAATTATCAGATCTTCTAGCACCAGCCAGCCCACTGAAATGTGTCCTTGCCTGGTTTTAAGGAGCCCATTTTCAGAGAGCAGGCGCATTAACACCACAGTGCTCGCCACTCCAATCGCAAGCCCCACCACAAGACCTGAAGCGAGGGTCCAGCCTAAGAAGCTCAAGAATATGGTCGCAAACACGGTAGTCAGGGCTGTCTGAGCAATTGCGCCTGGGATAGCGACGTTTTTAACGCTGATGAGGTCTTGGGCCTTTAGGTGGATCCCAACACCAAACATCATCAAGATGATTCCGATTTCAGCGAGCTGCTCTGAGATTTGCAGATCGGCCACGAAGCCTGGAGAGAAAGGCCCAATGAGGTATCCAGCTAAAAGATAACCCAATAGGGGTGAAACACGAATTCGATGCGATATGTAGCCCAAAAGGCTGGCGAAGGTAAAACCCACCGTTAGGATTAAAACGATTTTGAGATTTAACGGGCCTAAAGCTAAACCTTCGAACATGCTCACCTCGTACGGACACTATAGGCCAAGAGGCTGCCTTTTCACAACTTTGGAAAAAAGCTCTTACCCCTCTTCCAAAACAGGACCAGGTATTTTACGAGGCCTGACCACAAAAGAGTATAGAATGTACTGCACTATAAAACGTTTATTTTCGGCTCTCTTAATCGCTGGATTTCTTACACATGGTGCAGCGACCGCAACTAATGGCCCAGGCTTAGTTGAAACAAAGTGGCAAGTTCCTAATAGCTATCTAATAGGTTACAAGTTTGGACTTTCTTTCACTCTCACTTTTTACTATACGATGTGCGAAGCCAACAAGTACAGTGTTGACTACCAAGACTGGAAATTGGACGGAACCACCATATACAGCATTGCATGGCGTAGCATCGTTTACGGGTTTATTAATTACTTAGATTCGCAACTTGCCAACAAGAAAGACAAGATGCCGCCTGCGCAATGGAACGCTTTGTCAGTGTGGCAAAACTATTGGAGCTCCATCGCAAAAACGTCTTTCACGATGATTACGTACAATTCCCGTTATGACGAAACGGTCTACAAACGCGGCGAAGAATTTAAAGCAAAAGCGCTACCCTATGTGGGTGATTTGAGTGCACTTGTTGCAGGCGCTGCCCTGTTCGCCACGAATATTGCGTGGTTTTACACGGTCCCTATGCTCTGGTCGCCGCAAGTGAACCACCTTTGGAATAAGCACGTACCGAGTGCGAACAGTGTCGGGGCTAAAGTGTATGAACTCAGTGGCTCAAGCATTCTACCCATCGTTGCTTTCACTTTTTATGACGTGAATATGCAACATATTCTCATCTCGCTCAAAACCTTCGTCGGCGGATTGCTACCTCTTCCATCTCACGTCGAATTTTTTCGCTTTCCGGAGTGCACGGTGTGCTTTTACACCTTGGACCTCTTGGGCAAGAAAGGCACAGTCGGTAAGCATCTTTATGAAGCCCGCGACTCCTTACATGAACTTTTTGAGATTAGCCTCTAGAGCTCTCTCAGGAAGGGATCTGGGTGCGGTATGACCTGTCGCCCAATCTGCCTTTGTGATTCTTGAACCACTTATTAATAACAGTGATCGATTCGGGCTCGAAACGGTCTCTGAACTGGTCAACGAGCGCCCACAGCTGCTCATCCCCCTTGTGGCTAGGACAAATCCATCCAAAAGGCCCGCTGTGATCTATCTTTTCGGCTGCGCGGGTAAGCACTTCGGCTTTTTTCGCGTCAATCGAAACCGTTAAACCGAAACTGTTGAAAGCCTTGATGAGAATAGGATGGGTATTCATAGCCAATGATATCCGCCACCCGCGCGATTTGGACATCGCTCATAAGATGTTACGGATGTGCTACTAGCGGAGGTACTCGCATGAAGCAGGTCAGTCTCGTTACTATTCTTTTTTCGTTGTCGGTCGTTGCCCATGCTGAAAACGCGGCGCTCAGCAAATCTGTAGCATCACAAATCGAAGGGCCCACAGCCAAGCAGCTTGAGCTAGGCTCATTGACCGCCAAGTGCCCCACTGCTCCCGCAAGCCCTAAAGACGGCGACACGTTTTTGTGCACGGCCAAGTCACAAGACGGCAGCGAGTATCGTTTCGAAGCGAAAATCACTAAGGATGCGGACGCCAAAACTCACGTCTCATTGACACTTACGAACCTGTTAACTGCTGAGACCATGACGGCACTCATTACCAAGGTTCTGCCTTCTCTTTCGCAACAAACTAAAGAGACTATCGAAGCGAAGGATGTCGAATGTCCAAAAGCGTATGCGATCAAAAATCCGGATGATATGAAAATCCCGTGCACAGTGATCACGCCATCCGACAAGAAACGCCATGCCACCGAGATTCACGTGACCAAAGAGTTGATTTCTGCCGACATCAAAGATGCCACTAAAGAAGAAGACTAGAGCGCGAGAAATGCGTCTATAGACTTCTTCACGGCAGCAGCGAAATGCTTTCGAAATTGGGGCGTGTTGATAAGCTTTTCGTCTTGAGGATCCAACAGATTCCCAACTTCGATGAGCACGGCTGGCATGGTCGTATTTTTGAGCACAACCAAATCTTGGTGATAAACACCAAGCTCTTTGTCTATCACTCTACACGATTCGCAATTTTCGAATGGCTTCACATGGTAGTCTGAAGCAATTCTCCCCATCGCTTTAACTTCCTTACCGATTAGGCGAGCGAGTTGAATCGAGCGTGTTTTGTTTTCATTGTCGTTGTTATCGTAAACAAAAACACTAAAGCCGATTTGGCGCTGGTTCTTGAAAAGGGTTTTGACGCGCATTCCACCCTGCCCGCCGCACAGTGCCTTATCCAAATAAAGCTGCTCATCAGCGACGGAATCATGATGAATCGAGATGAACAAGTCTGCCCTGGCTTTATTGGCGATGGCGGCGCGAGCAAGCAAGGTTGGATTTTTAGGCCAGGCTCGCTGCTCGTTCTCATCGACCTCTTGATTTGGTAAGCGGGTCAGCACCACCTTCGCCGGTGCAAGTGCGTCTTTTAAAACGGCTACGACTTCGTCATTATAAACGTATTCTTTTTTGAGACAGCTTGAAGTCGCTCCGCCGCGCGATGGCTCGTGGCCTGCGTCTAGAACAATTACCGGAGCTGCAATCACACTGGTACTAAATAAGAAGGTGAGTTTGCGAAACATAGCGCGCATATAGCTTAGATCACGTATCTTTGGGCGCTCTTCTTTGCAAAAACCTACTTTCATTCGCGAAGGTCTGCGGGTCGACTTCGAAGCTACCCGTTTCGCCTTTGTATTCAAACTCATCGAGCGCCGCTAACTCATCAAAGAGAGAGATAGCCAGGTCATAAGCACGCTTCGTTTTGTATTGTTTCTTCACGTCAACACTTACAAGCGCATCGTAGATACGGTTTACCAAGTCGTATTTAACTTCGTTGCTGGGGTCATTACTCAGCACGAGCTCCATCGCCTCGAGCGAAAGCTCACTCAACGCGTAGCTCTTCAAATCGCCCATTGCGTTTGCACTCAAATCAGCTTCAGCGCCTCTCCAGCACGCGTCTGCTCCTTGAAGAAGCAGCACCGCCTTTTCCATTGCATTGTGAACTTGCGCATCATGGGGGTATCCCTTTTTAAGCTGCGCGATTGTGGGGGCGATTGGCTCTGCGGCTCGGTTTGAAGGTTTGCAACCCTCCTGCTTCAGCTTGACACCTGCCTGATTGAGAAGAGTCATCCATCCATCGACATTGGGTGGCGGAGTTTTCTTAAACGCGGCTAGTTGCCCGCGAACGAAGGAGCTCAAGTTGTCGGCTGCAGAAGCGTTTGATGTCACAAATAAAAGGCCCAAAAGGGCCACGAGACGTGCCATTTTCATCTTCGCCACCCCCCGTTTGGATGCGTTGCTTAGTTTTTGCGTCTGAAGATGTTCTTACCCACCCAGAAGCCAAAAGCCGCTGCAGCCCCAATAAACCACCAAGGCCTGCTTTTCACTTTCTCATCCACCTGGCCGGCTACTTGGACTGCTTTGTCTTTCACTTGCGAAGCTACTTCAGCTGCTTTATCTTTGGCCTTGTCTTTGAAAGTATCCATTTGGGAATGGAGGTTTGCTGCCAACTCACTTACGTCAACCCCTTCGCCCTTAGCGATTTCTTCCAACTTTTCAAGGATTTGGTCACGGTCACTCTTAACGTTGTTCTTACTCATGCGCGAATTCCTCCAGTGTCATTGTACCATTAAGGCTTAGATGAATGCACGCGAGCACTCATAAATGCTATGATCGGTCAGAGGGTACACCAATGTCAAATCGTCAAGAAATAGAAGCAGCACTCGAAATATTGCGAAAAGCCACAATGCCTCATCTCGATTTAACTGGTTACGTAAAGCACCTATACGCTGAAGCGCTGAAGCTCGAACAAAAAGCGATCGACAAAGCCAAAGAAGGCGCGCGACAAGTGGACAAGTCAGCTCATGACAATCCATGGCACTATATCGGAGCCGCAGCGCTGGCTGGGTTTATTGCCGCAATAATCATGCGCCGACGCTAGCTCAGCTCTGCCCTTGATATTCTCAACATATTGGCGCCAAGCACGGCCCAAGGCTAAATCATGTGAAAATCAGATGCATAAGCGCATCAATTAAGAATCTAAAAACTTGATTCCCAAAATCGTTTCTTTAAATTGCAGGGTTTTTCTATATATTTATTCACATGAAAAACTTACTACCTTTTATCGTTATTTCAGCCCTACTCGTAAGCCTTAGCGGCCAAGCCATGGAAAGCGGCGCTCAAACACGTTTTGGGAGACTCGCGTCCGTGTTTCTTGGTGGGACTATCGTAAAGGCTGTTGGCGGCATCGCAGGCTTTGAATATCTCGAAGACAACAAGGAAGCAGCAGACTACGAAGCGGTGCTTCGAAGCTTCGCTCAAGGTTTGGCTGAATTTGTCGCTGAAAACAAGATTGAATCGCCTAAACAGAGGCTCGCGCTATTTTTAGTGATGTCTGATACTTACGAAAGACTTTTTCATACGCGGCCCTATCCGGAAGACGTTCAAAAGGCGCTCTGGAACTGCAAAGACACAAATCCGCACAACTATCAAAACCTCGTACCCCAATACGTTGCATTGTTCGATGGCGACAAAGCATCGTTATTTGAACTGTTTCGCCGTATTACGATGATAGGAGCTGAGCTACGAAAAACTCTCGGACTTAAAGCATCGAAGTCTCTAGACCACTTTTCCGCCGTGCAAAAGCTTTTTGAGGACGTGAAAAAAACGGCAATGAAGGGAGCTGTCGATGCGTTGCTCGAAACCCCTGCTCAAACCAGCGTTAAAGACACTTATCTTCGCATGCGTAAAGCCGCTCAACATGCCGCCATCAACATGGTATTCCAACGCCCCACCTATTACGTAGGGAGTCAATATCAACTCGTCTTGGCCGCGCTTCCAGACAATCTAGAAGCTAACCCTTTTAATTCGAGCGAAACTGCCATGCTATTTAGAGACAAGAATTTTAAAGCTTCGAGTGAGAACAGCATGGCTTTTCTCAAGCCCTGGTTTGCTCAAATCGGTCTTTAACCAGCGAGCGCGTGAGCCATGAAGTCGAAATCGAGAATCACTGTTCTTATCATCCTGGCCTTGGTGCTCGTTTCGACCATCGCTCGTGCCACTTCGTTTGAGAAGGTCGATGCATTATTTGAAAACGCCCGTGTTTACTTCGAGGCTTTTACGTCGGCTGATGCTGCTTATGCGGAAGCGACGAAGTTCAAAAAAGGTGAAGGAGGATTTGAGAAAGGCTCTCTCACCGCCATTTTCTATGCGAATCAAGGCTTCCATCGCACAATACGCTTGTCTAAGGAGAACTTGTTGACTCTGAAAGCCACTTACAACTTGGCACTCGGAGTCGCAGCACTTGGGCAAATTCCTAAAGCCCGCCATCTCTTGATGCTCTGTGCTGAAGATCGTTTTCCGCCGGCACTTGATGCACTAAGGCGTATGGATAAGGTGCTCTCGCGTCTCAAGACAAGCGTCGCGTATGAAAAAGGCATCGCCGGAGATCCACCCGTCGAAACCATCGATCGCAACCTCGCGGAAGAAATTTATGAACTTTTAGTCGTTGAAGGTTTCCCAAGTTTGCATCTGACGCAAAGCGAGGTCGCCCTCTATGCACTTAAGTACGAAGATCTCGAGGAACTCTCGCGCATGGCTCATGAGGTCGAAAAAGCTGTGCGCGGCCTAGGAGACACCTGCATTATACTTCCCGGACGTTCGCCACTTCTTTTAGGAATGATGCTTCAAGAGCGAGGTTTGGTTGAAGCTTCCATTGTTCGAGTTCCATTTTCAGGCCTCAAGTCCGTAAGCGATGACGAGGATTTGGGCGAAGCACGAGACAATGCTTATCTGTCATTTCTGGCGAACAAGATTCCGAGAGCCCAGAACTATGTGGTCATTGACTTTTGTGACAGCGGAAACACCTTAAGGTACTTCCTCAAATATATGAGAATTTTGAATGAGCCCGGTGCACACGTGATGGCGCTTGGATTTTGTGAATCAAGCGATTGCAGACCCGATCCAGAAATCCATTTCTTCTCAGCGAGTCGGTCCATACTCAAAATAATGATAACCAAAGCGATACTTGCCCGTATGCATCTTATTCCCGGTATTGCGTTTTTTCCTCGCCACTGGCTAGACGAAAGCCGTCGTCAACGCGCGCTCACTTATGAAGCCGAAGAAGATGACCAAAAGCCAGTGGTTGCTTTGTATCGCCAGCAGATGGTTGAGTATGTAGAAGCCCGCGCCATCGTGGCTCGTGATCTTTTGACGCTTCCGCCAACTACGCCAGCACGCACCCTCGCCTTCGTACGCGTGGTTGCAGGCCAGGTATTGGGCAACTGCGCGATACTCTAGCCACACCTGTTGACTTAGATTTTTTGCTGTCTCTAGCATCGCACGATCGGCCACCATCGAATGCGCCAGATTTAGCGTTTGCATCTATGACATATCAATACAGCATCCAATTAATTCTTATGTGCGCGCTCAGCTTTACTCAGATTGTTCACGCACAATTCGGCACACCAGAAGAGGCAGTGCAGGCCGCGGATGAAGGAAAAGAGCCAGCCTACATTGAGCAAGCCATGGCCGTGCTTGGGCAGCATTTGCAGACCTTCGTGCAAACAACTCACATAGCTTCTACTAAGAAAAAATCGCATTATGGGTAACAATGGAAGGCCTGCTTAATTCGATGCAGACTGAAATTTGGATGGTGTTGGAGACAGTTTTTAGAAATGAAGACCTCGTTGTCTCAGCCATTCAAACACAGGGCGCATTACAGTGCGCGTCGGTCTCCTGTAAAAATTGGCCCTTGAACCCCTCGACCACTCGCAAAGAGAAACGTTTAGCTGGTCCAAAACCAGTATACGGAACCGTCAACTTCGTATTGTTAGGGGTATACGAGGAAGCATTCGATTTCTTGTACGAACGCCAGGAGCACCAAGACGATACAATCCCTTTTCAGCTCTCCGAAACAGAGTTTGATGACTTTATGAAAAGGATTCGGCAAGATGGCATCACGCCATCTCAAGCGTATTCACGTTTATATCGATTGACGGAGCGACTTTTTCTTAATCGCATGCTGCAAAACCCCACAAAGGTCCTTCAAACGCTCTTCAGCTATGCGTTAGAACACCTGGCAGAACCACCCATCCTGCACATCACAATCAGCGGTAAAGAACATTTCGCTATCAGAGATTTATTTTCAACGGTTGACGCCTGGGAACGTTTCCGCGCGGAATTTCTTGTTCCCGAGAAGTTGCGAGCAGGTATTCTATATGTTGCACCATGGTTAAAGGTTTTTGACCTCTTGTTCGGACATTGGCGCGTAGCCAATCACCGGTTTCATTTACCTTCGGACCGGGAAGTTGTGCGGGCTTTGCTGATGGTCAATAAATCCCGCCGATGGGGATGCGGCAAACAGCTTTGTCGAAATCTGATGACCAATCACATTTTACCTCTCGTCATGCATGCAAACGCGCATCATAGACAGGAGCAAATTGACAAGCTCGACTACATTCCTAATCATCCGCAGCCCGAAGCGCCCGCAGAAAGAACACCTCCTGCCAAACGACTGCGCTTAGAACAAAACTCTGACTCAGAGCAAGCCCATACTCACGAGGGCACAGAGCTCCATGGCGTGCTCTTTCGAGAAGTCATCGCGGGTGCGCCTATGCTCGACGCAGCTCAAATCGAAGCGCGTGTTGAAGAAATGATGCACACGGATGAGCCAACTGAAAGCGCCACCGTGCCCATGGATTTAAGTGACGACACCAATGATCCGATTGCTGAGCTCGATGAGTGGCCATCGCACTCTTTATCCACGCTTTTTGGGCATGGGTCATTCCCACCATATAAATAGCTTCGCCCGACTTTTTAGTTCCCTATTTTGGCTTTACATCCCTGACGCAGCGCACTCTAAGCAGGTCTAGGGTTTCGGGAGATTTGTTGCCGTAATGAAAGTTAACCAGCCATGGTTTGCCGCCCTCGCCCATGCTGCTGGTCATGAAGTGCCGAAGCGGTGTGTCTGGAAACGCGCCTTTATCGATAGTGGGCACAATCTCCTTTTCAACCAAAGACATAAGCTCATCCAAGGTCGGTACTCTCCACCCTTTGCCCTGAAGTTTCAGCTTAGAGCAGTGTTTGGTGGCCGCTGCTAAGTCCTTGACCCCCTTTCCATCAGTCAGCACACGCTGCCATTCCACCTTACCATCTACGACCACTTGGTCCTTCTTGGCGGGCATTACAACAAATCTAGAAGCGGCATGAACCTGAGCGCTTGAAAGAATGAGAGCGAATGCGATAAAGACAAGTTGATAAGGTTGGGTCATGACTAGAACTCCTGAGGTTTGGAGAAGTGTAACATCTTCCGAAATCGGTGTTTAAGCCTTCCTCACGGAAAATTGTAATCATGGTACACGTGTACTCTTCCAGGGAACCAACCGCTGCGGTGAAGTCGATAAAGCAAGCGTCGCGGTTCTGTCTGGCTGCCATCAATAAGCAAGCACGTTATTGAGTGCGTTTCGTGCTCAAAAGGTTCAAAGTTTTCCAAAACCAACTCTTTTGAGACATTTAATCTCTTCATAAGAGTCGCTTCTGCTTCGGGAGCTTCTGCGAACCAACGTTTTGCCTGCATAACGAACACGGATGCAAGGCCCGTGAAGACCGGAAGCAGATATTTTAACGGATTGAGTTCGGGCGTCAGACGCCAGAACCCTTTCTCAAATTGCTGTCTGATAAAATTAGCCAATACGCCGTTAAGAAAACCTTCGCGAAATAACAAGGCAGCCTGAACAAGCTTCTCTCTGGGGGCCTGCATGTTCTCTAGGACGTGAGCTGCCGCAATATTGCGAACGAGAAAACGCAAATTGGACAGATCTCCTTCGCTAAACTTTTGGTCAGGCTCCCTCTCATCTAGAAGTTTCACGGACGCGGGTGAAATTTCTAAATAGTAGTTGTAGGTTATCCCTGCTGGTGAAGAGCCGGATACGAGCAAAAGCACTGTGACGACAAATGGCAAAGCACGAGTGAGCATCTTAATCCCTGACAGATGACATCTCTTCGCTTTATTCAAAACATTTCTCAACCGGGATTTCGCGAGCCTTGGTTGCAATTTCGATTTTAGTATTTATAATACAGAGCTTCAATCATGCTTAATAAATGTATTAATACAGTATTTTTTCTGGCTACTTTGTGTTGTGCCAACGTGTTTGCTGGCGCTGACGTCCCTCCAATGATGCCGAGCCGCAAAGTCGTTTTACTCAGTCCTTTCGTAGAAGGTGCACAACGCGAGTTGTTCGGTCGCTTTATGACTGCCATCCGCACAGGCGATGTGCATGAAATTCGCAGCATACTTGAAGAAGGTCAGGAACTTGATTGCCTACATCTGCCTGGCGTCACCATTAATGGAGTCGACATTAACGCTATTGAGCTAGCGTTAATTTGCAGGCAACCTGCTGTTACCCGGTTCTTACTCATCTTTGCCCGAGACAATCACATACTAACGACTCTGAATCTTCATAGACTCTATCAGGTCGCAATACGCACACACGATATAGAAGCGGCCCAACTTATCCAAAACGAATTGTGGGTGCCTTCCGCTCTGTCCTGCGTTTTTCAGTAGCGCATCGTTTAGGGTTCGAAGCTTCCGTTGATTGTGCCTTTGCGTGAGGTCTTGCTTCCGTAAAGAATATTGATTGCGTTCGAAGACTCGTTTGCGTGGGTCACACGCCCAAACGGATAGTCAGAACTTGGGTAACTCACAGCGCCTGAGATGGCGCGCTCGCCATTTACTTTCGGATCGACTACAATCTGCCACAAAGGCAAATCCACCATCGGCACGTTTTTCATCGCATAGGCTTCAGCAACCACCGTAAATCGCGCAATGTCCTCGGTGCCTGCGAGCTTAAGTGACCCAACGGTAAAAGTTTCTCCGACAGGGTCGCTAACTTTGAGCTCGTACCAGCTACCTGCCGTGTTGGTCAGTCGAAACTTGTAGCGCCCAGGCTGTAGTTGCCGTGGCAACCTAACGCCGACAAATCCCCGCTCATGCGCACCAACTTCTGAAAACCCGCCTGGGGCGATTTTTAAATCCTTCGGGTTTAAAGCGCCCCAGCGTGAAAAGATAAAGCCAGGCCCGGCGCTTCGTCCTGTGCTTGGGTTTGATAGTTCAGTCTGAATGCCGAAATAGGTCTCATTGCCACCGATGGTCATGAAAATTTGCAAATACATGCCGTAAGTGCGCTTAGGCGGCACATTGCACAAAGTGACATTCACACTCACGTCTTCGATGTGCTCATCTGGCTGTTCAAACTCGAATGTGGTGTAAGAGAAATGCTTGTAGCTGTTCATAAGCGCGGTTGGGCGCGCTTGCGTATCCATTGAAATGCGAGATTCATCCATGCAGCCGTCAAGTCTAATTGGCTGCGCTTTGGGCGGAGGTCCGGCATCACGATTGAGTGAGGGCGACCCCAGACCTAAAGAGTTGCAACTTGAGTTAAGCGCGAAAAACACAATGAGCAACAGATAATGCGGCATTTGCAAATCGTAACTCAAAGGTCTAACGCCTTGCGACTTGCTCTTGTGTTTTATTCGCTGCTATTTGACGCAAAGGCCGGATTTTCTACGGTCAAATGAGCATCGGGTTTCAAGGGAAAAGCAACCCTAATGCGTAGGCGTTTCGCTCAAGCAGATCCTGCAGTGCAGGAGTTAAGACTTTTTTGTTGTTTATGCGGTCGTGAAACACAAAACGAATGATGTGAGCGCTCACCAAATCAATGCGCTCCAAATCAGGCAACGCCAGAACGGCGAACGCGTTGCGCTTTAGCGCTGTAAGCAAAAAGCGCGCATCCCTACTAAAGCGCACAAAGGAAGAACTTGTGGCGTTCGAGATCACGATGGGCTTAGGGCGCTTAGCAGTTACTGTACTCCAAAGAAGGGGTGGTTCAGACGCCGTGCCTGTCGCCACAAAGTCTCCGTTCGGAGAGAACGCAACCGATTCGACCGGAGCATTATGCGTAAGCAATAAGTGGATTTGGGAATTAAAATGCTCTTCGACTTTCCAAATCTGTGCCTTGTTGTTGCCTGATCCGGTCACCAACCACTGGCTGTCATCGCTGAAAGCGAGTGAGCTCACTCCCGCTCCGTGGATGTAAGTGTTAATGGGCTTATCGAGATTATCCAATTCCCACAGTTTGACACTCTCGTTGCCTCCACCTGTGGCTAGAAAAACACCGTTGGTGTTGAACGCAACGCTTGTAACGTAAAATCCCTGGTTGAGTTCTTTGTAGGGAGTGGGCATGTGGTTTTTAATCGCAAACAGCGATACCCATCCATCTGCTTTTGCAAAAGCCACATAGTCGCCTTGCGGCCTTTGAGCGATCGCCGTTATCGGTTGGGCGGCTCTGAACGCGAAGATGTCATCAATTAGTCTGCCTAGTTTCCAAACCTGCGCAAGCTTGCCTGAAGCGGTGATCAAACAATCTTCTTTAGGGCAAAAACTCAGAGCTGAGACCTCACCGGCCACTTTGAAACGCGAGACAAGGCGCGGCTCTTTACCAGTCCAGTTTCGCCAAACCTCAACGGAACCATCCTTAAGACCGAAGGCAACTCGGTTATCCCGCGGATCAACGTCAATGGCTGTTACAAAAGAATCGAAGTGAAAGGTGCCTACTTTCGAAGCGATTCTGGACCAGTCCGAAAGATTAGCAAGTTTGGCAGCTCGCGTTACGCTTTGCGGAAAGTCCTGCTGCAGCTTGCGCACGAAGGATTCGAAACGAGCAGTATCGTGTGAGCGCACGAGCGCCTGGCTGAAACGCGAGTGGATCTCCAAACACTGGTTTAGCATCTCCGGGATTTCGAGCGCCAAGGCTACATCTATCAGATTAAAGACATCTTCGATGTTTGTCTGACGAAGTTTTGCGTAGGCAGTGTTTCCCCATTCATTAGGTCCATGTGGGCTGCGCGCAAACATCTCCATAAAGTTAAGGGCATTTGAAAATCTACGCGCCGTCACGTTTGCAACCCGGATCGCATCCCGAGTTGAGGACTTCTTCATCAGTTCTTTGAGTCGATCGCTTTTACGAGCGGCGCTTTGTTCCGTGACAAAATACCAATCTTCAACCAAAAATATCGCCGTTTCTACAGCAGGACGCGCTGCCGGCTGAAAACCACCGTTTTCAATGGCAGCTCTAGCCGACTGCGCTTCTTTAAGCGTTTTGTATGGCGTAGGATTTGCTTTGATGTCAGTTGCAAATAAGAAGATGGCGACTAGCAGGGTTAAAATGCATTCACGGCTCACAGCACAAACTCCCCCACAAGCTTCAAGCAAGTTGGCGTCATCCAAGATATTAACATCCTGGCAAAGCGCAAAGCGAGCTCATTACCCGCTTGATATTAGCGCTCCTTGCTGTTTCAACCTATAGGCTGCCGAAGCGGTATAAAGGGAGTGCGCTCAGGAAAGGTTCGGCTCTCGCCCTTACTTGTACCCAAGCTTTGAGAGCGCGCGTTTATCTTTTGACCATTTCTCTTCAACGCGCACAAAGAGCCGCAACATGATTTGCACGCCAAGCATCTTTTCAATGCTTCTTCGCGCATGTTCGCCGATATCGCGAATTTTCTGGCCGCCATGGCCGATCACGATGGCTTTTTGCGAATCCTTCTCTACGTGAATCACCGCTTCAATATCGACCAACGGCTTTTTCTCGTTGGCTCTACGCGCTTCATCGAACGACTCTACTGTAACGGCGAGCTGATAAGGCAGTTCGTGTGAAAGCAGCCGTATGGCACTTTCCCGCACAAGCTCGCTCACAATGTCGCGCTCCGTTGCGTCCGTCAGAGTTTCGGAATCAAAGAAAAACGGCTGCTCAGGCAGATATTTCGCGAAGGCCGCTTTGAGCTCAGGGAAACCGCGGCTCTTCATCGCAGAAATCGGAATCATTTCGCGAAACACGCCAACGCTTTGCCACTTTTCCATAATCGGCAAAAGTAGGGCGCGATCGCGCAGCTCGTCTGTCTTATTGAGAACAAGAATGAGAGGAATCTCAGGCGCTACAAACTTTCGAAACTTCTCAAAACGTGCAAGTTCATCCTCAAAGCCAGGGCCGCTCGTGCGAGTTGCATCGGTGATCCACGCCACAAGGTTCACGTCCGCAACCGCGCTTTGGATTTGCTTGGACATGAACGTGCGCAGGCCTTCCGCCACCTCTGACACGCCGGGGGTATCTACGAAAACGAATTGCGTGTCGCCATCCGTGAGCACACCGCGAATTTGCCTTCGCGTGGTCTCTGGGCGAGAACTAATTGGCGCAAGACGTGCACCCACCAGCGCGTTGAGCAAAGTGCTCTTTCCAGCATTCGGAACACCACAAAAAGCCACTAGGCCGCATTTCGTTTGAGAGACAACTTCTTCCATTACTTACACCACAATATTGACGAGCCTTCCGGGCACGACGACGATTTTTTTCGGCTCTAGGCCGTTCATGAACTTCTTCACCGTTTCAAGCTCAAGTGCTTGTTTTTGAACGGCTTCTTGAGTGGCCGACTTGGCCACTCTGATTTCTTCACGACGCTTACCATTCACTTGAACGACAATGATTACTTCGTCATCTTCACACAACGCTTCATCGAAGCTCGGCCACGCAGATTGGCATACAAATCCCTGCGCGCCAATAAGGCTCCACAGCTCTTCTGTTGCATGCGGCGCAAAGGGCGCCAGAATACGCAAAAACATAGCAGCGGAATCACGACCAATCGCTTTTGCAGCCATCGCTTCGTTAACAAAGATCATCATCTGCGAAATCGCCGTATTGAACTTCAGGTCGAGCGTATCTTGCGTGACCTTTTTTATGGTCTTGTGAAGCGCCTTAGTGATGGCCAGTGGTTCGTCAGATTGGTTGACGATAAAAGAGGATAGCTTGCCTGATTCTTCGTCAATGAGTAAACGCCAGGCGCGCTGCAAGAAGCGATAAACGCCCTCCACGCCAGCCATCTGCCACATTTTGACTTGCTCAAGCGGGCCCATGAACAGCTCATAAAGGCGCATGGCATCTGCGCCGTAGGAATCAATCACGTCATCAGGGTTGACCACGTTGTAGCGCGACTTCGACATCTTCTCGACTTGAGTCTTTACCTTGCGACCAGTCGACTTGGCGAAGTGCTCACTACCCTTTTGATCGATATCAGTTGGGTAATAGTACTTTCCTTGTTCGTCCTGGTAGCTCTGCGCCAGAATCATGCCCTGGTTAAACAGCTTCTGAAAAGGTTCTTTGGTGTGAACCACACCGCAGTCGTAAAGCACTTTGTGCCAAAAGCGCGCGTAAAGAAGATGTAACACGGCATGCTCAACACCTCCGATGTAGAGGTCCACAGGCATCCAGTAGTTTTCCAATTCCTTGGAAACCACGCTTTTATCGTTGTGCGGGTCAATGTAACGCAGATAATACCAACACGACCCAGCCCACTGGGGCATGGTATTCGTTTCGCGCACTGCTTTGCGTCCATCGGTCAGCGTTACATTGAGCCAATCCGTTGCCGCTCGCGCAAGAGGCGGCCTTCCATCCTCTGTCGGCTTAAAGGCATCAATCATAGGGAGCGTGATGGGCAAGTCTTCAGGCTTAAGCGCAATCACCGAGCCATCTGTGGCATGCAAAATAGGAAAAGGCTCTCCCCAGTAACGCTGACGCGAAAAAAGCCAGTCACGAAGCTTATAGGAGGTTTTCTTGTGAGCCAGATTATTGGCAACGCAGTAGTCGATGATAGCAGCAGAGACTTCGCCTGATTTCTTACCAGCAAACTCAACCGGTTCCGACAACACGCCATTTTGCATGTCTGTGTAGCACAGCTCAAAGTTTCGAACTTTTTCCGCTTCAGCTGGCTCGCTTGGAAAAAGAACAGCCTTGAGCGGAATGTTGTACTTCTTCGCGAAGCGAAAATCGCGTTCATCGTGCGCTGAGCACTTCACAATTCCTGTACCGTAATCTTTCAAAACGAAGTTCGCGACCCAAATAGGCAGTTCGCCGTTCCCAACGGGATCGACAGTATAACGGCCTGTGAAAATACCCTCGACTTCCTTATCCTCTTCTCGGCCGGCCTCATCTCTTTTCTTGAGCATTTTCTCGCAAAAATCCAACACTTCCTGTCGGTTCGGCAAGCCTTCTAGGAGGCTTGGAAGTAGCGGGTGATCGGGAGCGATAGTGACAAAGGTGTCAGCCTTAAACGATTCGAAGTGCGCCGAGAACGTTTCGATTGTGATGTCGGTATCTTTAACTGGAGACCTAAACAAAAGTCCTTCACTTTTGCCAATCCAGTTGCGCTGCATCTCTTTGACGCCTTCCGGCCAATCGACGTCTTTCAAGTCTTCAAGGAGGCGCTCTGCATAAGCAGTGATGCGCAACATCCATTGGCGCATAATGCGCTTTTCAACCAGATCTCCAGTCTCTACATAGCGACCATCTTTGACTTCTTCGTTGGCAAGCACGGTTCCGAGTGCCGGGCACCAATTCACAGCAACTTCAGCGAGATACGCCAGATCCTTCTCGTAAAGCTTGAGGAAAATCCACTGCGTAAACTTGTAATATTCTGGGTCGGTCGTGGAGATTTCACGATCCCAGTCATACGAGAAGCCGAGGCGGTTGATTTGGCGTTTGAAATTTTTGATGTTCTCAGCAGTAATGATTGCTGGGTGAATGTTGTCACGCTCAGCTGCTCTTTCTGCAGGCAATCCAAAAGCGTCCCAACCCATTGGGTGAAGAACATTGAAGCCCTGCATACGTTTCATGCGCGCAACGACATCTGTCGCTGTATATCCTTCAGGATGGCCTACATGAAGCCCTGACCCGGATGGATAAGGAAACATGTCGAGAACATAATACTTCGGCTTGTTTCCGAGCTCAGCTAAGGTTTTCGGAGTTTTGAAAACCTCTGCCTTGGCCCAAGCCTGCTGCCATTTATCTTCAATCGCATTGGGATCGTAACGCATAGCATTCCTTTCTTTTCTCAAAAAAAAACCCGCAGTTTCCCACGGGTTCGATGCAAAGCGAATTCACTTTTGGTGACGAAAGGGGGACTCGAACCCCCGACCTATGGATTATGAGACCATCGCTCTAACCAGCTGAGCTACATCGTCATCAGGGCCTTTGCTGGCCCTTCACGCTTCGCGTATTAAGCTTGGCGATCCATCAGTTCAATAACCGACATCGAGGCACAGTCGCCAACACGAACGCGACTCTTAATCACGCGTGTGTAACCGCCATTGCGCTCTTTAAATCGTGGACCGAGCTCATCAAAAAGCTTCTTCAAGACATCTTGATCACGAACAGTCTGGTGAGCTTGTCGTCGCGCATGCAAATCGCCACGCTTCGCAAGCGTAATCAGCTTGTCTGCCACGCCACGAAGGTCTTTAGCCTTCGCATCGGTGGTCTCAATGATTTCGTGTTGAAACAGGGACGTTGCCATGTTTGCAAACAACGCCTTTCGGTGGCTACTGGTTCGGCCGAGTTTTCGACCTTTCTTCAAATGCCGCATCTTCTTTTCCTTTAGCCCTTATCACTTACAACTGCAGTTGGCGTTGTTCCTGGCTTAGGTGGCCAGTTTTCGAGCTTCATGCCCAAAGACAGACCCATTTCGCCCAAGATCTCTTTGATCTCTTTTAAACTCTTACGTCCAAAATTCTTGGTCTTTAACATTTCGCTTTCGGTCCTTTGAACCAAATCGCCGATCAAACGAATGTTCGCATTAGCCAGGCAATTCGCAGAGCGTACTGAAAGCTCAAGCTCTTCAACGGTACGAAGCAAATTCTCATTGAGTCGGTCAGATTTCGTTTCAAACTCTGGCAACTCAGGCTCAATATCTTCCGAAAAGTTAATGAAAATAGCGCACTGCTCTTTCAAAATCTTTGCAGAGATACCCAACGCGTCTTCCGGAGAAACTGAACCATCCGTCCAAATTTCCATGGTCAATTTGTCGTAATCGGTTTGCTGACCTACACGCGCGTTGCTGACTTGGTAGTTCACTTTACGCACTGGGCTAAACAACGCATCAATTGGAATCGTTCCAACGGGCTGGCCTTCTTCGCGGAACTGGGTTGCAGCCACATAGCCGCGACCTTTGCGAATCGTCAATTCCGCCCTAAACACGCCACCGTCCGAAACGGTGCAGATATAGTGCTCTGGATCCAGAATTTCGATGCTTGCATCACCTTGGATGTCCTTCGCACGAACTTCGCAAGGACCTTGCTTCTGAATAAAAGCAGTCTTTTGCTGTCCTTCGTGAAGCTTGACGCCCACTTCCTTCAGGTTAAGCACGATGTCTGTGCCATCTTCTTTAACGTCTGGCAACGACACGAACTCATGGAGCGCGCCTTCGACCTTAACAGCCGTGATGGACGAGCCTTGAAGAGACGATAGCAAAATCCTTCGAAGGGAGTTGCCCAAAGTCACTCCGTATCCACGCTCCAAAGGTTCGACAACAAATTTGCCATAGCGTTCGGTTACGCTTTCCCGATCGACAACCAGTCCCTTTGGGCGAATGAGCGTTCGCCAATTACGATACATCTTTAACCACCTTCATTAAAATTCAAATAAACGTGTGCTTACACGCGACGGCGTTTAGCAGGCCGGCAACCATTGTGTGGCACTGGCGTGACGTCTTTAATAAGCGTAACTTTAATTCCACTTGCCGCAATCGCTCTCAATGCACTCTCACGGCCTGAGCCTGGTCCCTTCACCAAGACTTCTACGGATCGCAACCCGAAGTCTTTCGCCTTACGGCAGGCATCTTCAGCTGCCAACTGCGCAGCAAAAGGCGTGCTTTTCTTAGAGCCTTTGAAACCCTTGGATCCACAGCTTGACCAGGACAGCGTATTGCCAGTCTGATCAGTGATGGTCACCAATGAGTTGTTAAATGTCGTGTAAATGTGTGCAATTCCTTGCAAAACATTTTTCCGAACCTTCTTTTTGGTCTTACCTACAACCATGAAATTAAATCCCTTTCGTTAAGCTCTTGGTGCTGTCACAGCCATACGTCTCTTACCACGTCGCGTTCTAGCATTCGAATGCGTACGTTGCCCTCTTACCGGCAGGCCCTTACGATGACGAAGGCCTCTGTAGCAACCCAAATCCATAAGTCGCTTGATGTTCATCGAAATTTCACGACGCAAATCGCCTTCAACGCGATACTTCGCTTCGATAACGTCGCGAATACGTGCGACTTCATCTTCAGTCATCACGTCTGTGCGCTTCTCTGGATCAACAGACGCATCGGCCAGCACTTTCAGTGCGTTAACCGGTCCAATCCCATAAATATATCTTAATGCAACGCCGAGCTTTTTATTTCTCGGAAGGTCTACACCCGCAATACGAGCCACTTTCGGCCTCCACCGTACAAAAACGTCAATCTAAAAAGTTTCGTTAACCTTGTCGTTGCTTATGGCGAACTTCTTCGCAGATCACCCGGACGACACCCTTTCTTTTCACTACCTTACATTTGTCGCAAATCCGCTTCACGGACGCTCTGACCTTCATATCTACATCTCCAGGAAATAACTGCGACGCTCAACCAAAAATAAAGCCAACTCCGTAGCAGTCTGTTTACAAACTTTCAACACCAATCCCAATAAAAACGCGTATTTTTAATCGCCTACCACAGCTGCTTTCAGCTCGCTATAAACCTGCTCTACAGCTTGGGCACCATTGATCTCAGTCAATAAATGCCTATCCTGATAGAACTTCTTTAAAGGCAAAGTCTGCTCCGCAAAAGCTTTAAACCTAAATCGAATCGCGTTTTCATCATCGTCCGCGCGACCTTCTTTCGATTGAGCCTTCCTTCCTAAAATACGCTTCACGAGCTCTTCTTCATTCACCTGCAGGCTCACCACCCGCGTTAAATCAAGACGGAGCTCTTTCAAAAACTTTTCAAGCTCCAAAGCCTGAGGAGTAGTTCGCGGGAAGCCGTCCAGAATGAAACCATCCTGAGCTGCCGGCGCTTTAAGCGCCTCTTTCACGATCCCAATAACAACCGCATCGGGAACGAGATCTCCCCGATCCATAAATCCTTGAGCCTTCAAGCCTAGCTCGGTGCCTTCTCGAATCGCTTTACGTAGAGCATCTCCCGTGCTGAGATGCATGAGGCCAAACTCTTTGACCAAACGCTCAGCCTGGGTGCCCTTACCCGCTCCGGGCGCACCGAACAAAACTAGACGCATACCCACAACTGCTACCCTTCCACTCAAAATCTACGGAGTTTGGATGGTTGGAGCACTTGAAACAGTCTCTTGCGAAACCTCGCTTCTCGCTCGAATCCTACCGCCCGATCCGGCCGCCATACCGTCATACTGCTTAGCAATATAATGGCCCTCGATTTGCTGCACTGTGTCCAGCGCTACGCTCACCACAATCAACAATCCCGTACCACCGAAGTAAAAAGGCATTGCGTTTGAAGAGAACTTTTGAATCACTGCCGGCAATACACACACCGCAGCTAAATACAAAGCTCCAGCAAAAGTGATACGGCTCAAAACAAAATCAATGTATTCTGCGCTGGGTCGCCCTGGTCTTACACCAGGAATGAAGCCACCGAACTTTCTCAAGTTATCAGCCACATCTACCGGGTTAAACTGAACTGCCGTGTAAAAGTAAGCAAAGAAAATCAATAGCAAAACGAATAGAGTCCAGTAGTGCCAGCTGCCACGTTCCATGAACTGCTGCGCCTGACCCAACCACTCCCAGCCAGTCACCTGGGCAACTGTTCCTGGAAAGCTCAAAATCGTTGAAGCGAAAATCGGAGGAATCACGCCCGCAACGTTAATCTTGAGCGGGATGTGAGTCGCTTGCCCACCGTATTGGCGATTGCCCACAATACGCTTCGCATACTGCACTGGAATGCGGCGTTGGCCTTTCTCCATAAAGACTATCGCACCAAGCACACTAACAATCACCAAGCCCAACACAAGCAGCTCAGATAGAGTGTAACGATCGTTGCTATAGCCTACATAGGTATCAAGCACAGCTTGCGGTAATCTCGCCACAATTCCGGCAAAAATGATCAGTGAAATTCCGTTGCCGATGCCACGTTCAGTAATGCGCTCTCCGAGCCACATGATAAACGCCGTTCCTGCAGTCAACGACAACACTGTAAATAAGATGAATCCAAATCCGCCCCAAGCTGAGGCCCACTCCGGACTCACTAGCTGCTGGCTCTTGAAATGCTGTGCGATCATCACACCTTGCACGCTGGCAATCACAATCGTGCCGTAGCGGGTAAGCTGATTGATCTTGCGCCGCCCCTGCTCGCCTTCCTTCTGAAGACGCTCAACGGTAGGAACTACCACAGCCATCATCGTCATAATGATCGACGACGTGATGTAGGGCATGATTCCCAAGGCAAAAATACTCGCGTTTTCGAGTGCTCCGCCGGAGAAAAAATTGAAAAGATTAAGGAATCCACCACTACCGGAACCATCGTTCAGATAGGCTTTGGTGGCCGCCCGGTTAATACCCGGCGTAGTAACAAAAATACCAATTCGATAAACCGCAAGCAAAGCGAGCGTATAAATAACGCGTTTGCGAAGCTCAGGTATGCGAAACAGGGCAGCAAAACGACTCATGATTTTCGGCCTTCGGTTTAGGGGGCCATAAAGGCCCAGCAAAAAACCAATCTCATAACAGACGTTAAAGAAAAACGAATGCTACGCTTATCCGATGATCTCGATTTTTCCACCAGCTTGCTCGACTTTTTGTCTCGCGCTTGCAGAAATAGCATGCACCTTCAGCGTCAACGCAGAAGATACCTCACCTTTACCGAGCACCTTAATGAGTCCCTTCGATTTCGAAAGCAACCCAGCTTCAACCAGCGCAGGATGATCAACTACATCCCCGGCCTTGAAGGCAGAAGAGAGGCTGTCCAAATTGACCGTCGAAAAAGTTTTGCGGCTCAGGTAGTTGGAAAATCCAACCTTGGGAACGCGTTCCGTAAAGGGAATCTGTCCACCTTCAAAGCCGATACGAACGTTACCGCTCTTACGAGCCTTCTGACCCTTGTGACCACGACCAGAGGTCTTACCGTGACCGCTGCTTTCGCCACGACCAACGCGTTTGATTTTCTTTCGCGCGCCAATAGGAGCAACAAGATTGTGGAGACCTTGAAAATTTGTTTCTTGCATTGCCTATTCCTTTAAGCCTTCTTGCCTTTGCGCACTTCAATATCAATCAGGTGATAAACCTTCTCAACCAAGCCACGAATAGCTGGCGTATCGTTTAGCAACCTTTCCTTGCCAATTGCGCCCAGGCCGAGGCCCTTTAAGCACAAGCGTTGGTTTTCAGACTTTCCTGCCATTCCGCGAGTCTGCTTAACCCAAATATGTGTATCCATTTTCTTTGTCATTTCTTTGTCCTAAAAGCGCGCTTAATTAAGCTGCTGCAGTAGCTGGCTCTTCACCAACCTGCTTGCCTCGAATACGTGACAGGTCTTCCGCAGTCTTCAGGCTTGAGAGCGCTGCCAACGTCGCTTTCACAACGTTATGCGGATTCTTTGATCCAATAGACTTTGTCAAAATGTCGTGAACACCAACCGATTCAAGCACAGCGCGAACAGTATTACCTGCAATAACGCCAGTACCTTCCGAAGCCGGTCTCAACATTACGCGTCCTGCACCAAAAATACCCAAGCTCGTATGCGGGATCGTCTTGCCTTTCAATGAAACCGTAATGACCGCACGTCTTGCGGCTTCGGTTCCCTTACGGATTGCTTCTGGTACTTCGGCAGCCTTGCCCAAGCCAACACCAACGCGCCCGTTACCGTCACCGACAACAACCAAAGCACTGAAGGAAAAGCGGCGACCGCCCTTCACAACCTTTGCTACACGACCAACATGTACAACGCGTTCAGCTAACTCGTTGCGCTCTTCGCTTTTTTGCTGAGCCATCTTTATTAACCCCAAATCCTTTTAAAACTCAACGCCCGCTTGACGCGCGCCATCGGCTAGCGCCTTCACTCTGCCACCATAACGAAATCCGTTACGATCAAACACTGCCGACTTAATACCGAGAGCGACTAAACGTTGACCAAGAAGCTCGCCAATCAGGGTCGCGCATGCAACCTTCTTGTTACCAGCGACTTTGCCTTTGCCATCTACATCTACGGTACTAGCCTGAGCTAAGGTAACTCCCTTAACATCATCAATGGCTTGCACATAAATGTGCTTCGCGCTTCGAAACACGCTCAAACGTGGACGTACACCATCACCGCTCAATGTCTTTCGAACGCGTATTTTGCGCTTTTCGCGGAGCGCGCTCTTCAAGTTCTTCTTTCGAAGCGTTTTTACTGTAGCCTTCATAACTCACCTAAACTCTTTACCTAATTACTTACCCGCAGACTTGCCTTCTTTTCTACGAACGACTTCGTCGCTGTATCGAATACCCTTGCCTCGGTAAGGTTCAGGTGGTCTATACGCTCTAATTTTAGCCGCGGTTACACCGAGCTCTTGCTTATCTGCGCCTTCTAACGTGATACGCGTCTTTTTCGCATCAACGGTTGCCTTAATACCAGCTGGTACCTTAAATACAACCGGGTGAGAAAAGCCCAAAGCCAAATGGAGCTCTTGGCCCTTACCTTCTGCCCTGTAACCCACGCCTTGAATATCAAGTTCGCGAACAAAGCCTTCACTGACGCCTTTCACCATATTGGCAACAAGACTTCTCGATAGGCCATGGAGCGCCTTCGCCTGGCGTTCTTCCGAGCTTCGCTTCAAAAGTAACTGTGTCTTACCCGCCTCAATAGAGATCAGCGGATGCAGATCGAGCGACAGCTTCCCCTTCGGGCCTTCTACGCCGACGTTTTGCCCCTTAACGTTCACTTTGACCTTTTCAGGCAAATCGATGGGCGCATTTCCAATGCGTGACATTTTTAAACTCCAACTCTCAAAACAAATTTCGTTTAGCGACTACCAAAGCTCACAAATGATTTCGCCGCCCACGCCTGCTTTTTTTGCATCCGTGGCTGCCATCACGCCCTTCGAAGTCGACACAATCGCAAGTCCCAAGCCATTACGCGTAACTGGAAGCTCGTCGCAGCTGCTGTAAACTCTTAAACCTGGCTTGCTCACGCGTCTCACACCTTCGATGGCCTTTTCGCCCCGATCGGTATAACGCAAGCTTACCCAGAGGCTCTTTACGCCGTCTTCGTGGCGTTCCGCGAAGTCTTCAATAAAACCGTTATCCTTCAGAATATGCGCAAGGCGCACCGTCATCTTGGAAAAGCGGGTGTTCACGCCTTTGCGGCCAATCATATGACCATTACGCAGGCGGGTTAAGAAATCAGAAATCGGATCTGTCATCATATGCGTTTGCCCTTACTTCCTAAACGGTACGCCGAGGTGCTTCAGAAGGGCTTTGCCTTCCGTATCGTTTCGCGCTGTCGTGACGAGGGAAATGTTCAATCCTCGAATTTTATCGACTTTGTTGTAATCAACCTCAGGGAAAATAATCTGCTCTTTCACACCGATTGAGCAATTACCGCTTCCATCCAGCTTGCTCGTCACACCACGAAAATCGCGAACGCGAGGAAGCGCAATGTTCACAAAACGGTCCAGAAACTCCCACATACGGTTGCGTCGCAAAGTTACCGCGACTCCGATGGGCATTCCTTCACGCAACTTATAGGTTGCGATGGATTTCTTCGCCTTGGTCGTGATACTCTTTTGACCAGCGATAGACTCAAGAATCTCTCGGCTTATCTCAAGAACCTTAGGATTTTGGATAGACTCACCAAGACCCATATTCAAGACAATTTTTTCCAAACGTGGAGCCTGCATCTTATTGGAGAGCTGAAGTTCGCTCATCAGCACTGGCACCAGCTCTTTTTCATAATACTTTTTAAGCCTCGGGCTTTGTTCCGCTGCCATTTCTTCTCATCTCCCTTCAGACCGCTTCAGCGTTAATTCCACGCCCTTTGGCCACTCGAATCTTTTTACCATCTTCCGTCAATCGTGTTCCGGTGCGTACAGGACGCGCAAGACCCTCTGACATCAGCATTACATTAGATACATGCACGCTGCGCGCTACTTCAACGACACCACCTTCCGGATGCTTCTGGCTACGCTGAGGCTTCATGTGCTTCTTGTGCATGCCAATCCCATCTACGGTGACACGCTCAGCGCCTACGTCGATTTCTAGGACGCGGCCAATCTTGCCTTTCTTATCTTTGCTGCCAGAGACAACCTTTACTAAGTCGCCTTTTTTAATCTTCATCTCAACTTCCTTCACATCCACAAACTAGAGAACTTCAGGTGCCAGCGAAACAATCTTCATAAAGTTCTTGCCGCGCAGCTCTCTGGCTACTGGTCCGAAAATACGTGTTCCGATTGGCTCATCGTCCTTATTGATCAGCACCGCTCCGTTTTCATCAAAACGAATATAGGTACCGTCTGGTCTTGCGACCTCTTTGGCGGTGCGCACGACAACCGCGCGAACGACCGAGCCCTTCTTCACCTTCGAAGTGGGCGCGCTTTCCTTAACGCTGCAAATAATTACGTCACCGATCGATGCATAACGGCGATGCGATCCGCCGAGCACCTTGATGCACATGACTTTACGCGCTCCGCTATTATCCGCAACATTCAACACAGACTGAGTCTGAATCATGACTCGCTACTCCAATTCCTAAAAAACCAATAAAAGCAGCTATTACAGCGCTTTTTTGACAACTTCCTGAAGACGCCATCTCTTCATACGAGACATTGGCTTGCATTCAACGATAACAACCGTGTCGCCTTCTTGGCACACGTTTTTCTCGTCGTGAATATGGTATCGACTGTTTTTTCGCACGAATTTATTATATTTTCCGTGGCGAACCGTTCGATTGACTTCTACGGTGGCTGTCTTATCCATCTTGCTGCTCTTCACTACGCCCGTTTTGGTTCGTCGTGTAAGCTTGACTTCCCTTTCCATTACGCCTTCCTCTCAATCTCGCTTAAACGGGTGAGCACCTGTGCGAGCTCTTTTCTCTTTAGTCGCGGAGCTGCCGTGTTTAGAAGCTTTCCTGATGCCTTATCAAAACGGTCGAGCACGAGCTCCTTACGCAAGGTCTCTCTACGCTCATTCAATTCAGACTGGTTCAACCCAGCAATTTCTTTGTATTTCATCACAAATCCGTCTCGCCTTTCTTAAAGCTCATTGCTTGAAAAAATGATTTTCGTTTCGAAAGGCAACTTGGAAGAGGCCAGTTCCATAGCTCTTTTTGCCACATCGTCCGCAACGCCTTCCATCTCATAAAGCATGCGACCCGGTTTGACAACCGCCACGTAACCTTCAACGCCACCCTTTCCTTTACCCATTCGAACTTCAGCAGGCTTCTTGGTAACCGGCTTATCAGGGAATACTCTGATCCAAATCTTTCCACCACGCTTGACGTGTCTCGTCAAAGCGATACGAGCGGCTTCGATTTGTCTGGCGGTTAGCCAACCTCTGCCTACACACATAAGGCCTACGGTACCGAAAGAGAGCTCAGTGCCCCCTTTGGCAGTGCCGTGCACGCGGCCTTTGTGCATTTTTCTAAATTTTGTACGCGCTGGTGATAACATCTCTTAACCTTTATTACCTGTAAGCGTTGACCCTGCGCTCAACACTTCGCCTTTAAAGAGCCAAACCTTGCAACCGATGATGCCGTACGTGGTTTTGGCTTGCGAAAAACCGTACTCGATGTCCGCTCTGAGGGTGTGCAAAGGAACGCGTCCTTCACGGTACCACTCGCGTCTCGACATTTCGGCACCGCCCAAACGTCCAGACACCGCTACACGAATACCCTTAACTCCAAACTTCTGAGCAGTCGTAATGGCTTTCTTCATAGCCCTTCGGAATGCAACACGGCGCTCCAACTGCTGAGCAACGCTCTCAGAGATCAGCTGCGCATCAGCTTCAGGCTTACGAACTTCGACAATATTCAGAAACATCTCAGAACCAGACAGCTTCTGAAGTTCGTTCTTAAGCTGTTCGATTCCGGCGCCTTTCTTGCCGATGATCATTCCTGGTCGAGCAGCGTGAACGCTTACCTTGCACTTGTTTGCTGCACGTTCAATGGTCACCTTGGAGATACCCGCGGATTTGCACTCGCGATTTAGGTATTCCCTGACCTTGACGTCTTCGCCCAACCACTGAGCATATCCGCTCTCACGAAACCACTTGGAATCCCACGTCTTATTTACACCGAGGCGGAACCCGACCGGACTTACTTTCTGGCCCATCTTAGGCACTCCTCTTCACGTCTGAGACGCTCAATTCGATGTGCGAGCTTTGCTTACGAATAGGCGTTGCCCGACCTTGCGCTCGTTGCATAAAACGCTTTCCGATGGCACCTTTGTGTACCTGCACTTCGGAAATAACCAACTCGTCTACGTTCATTCGGCGTTCAGACGCGTTTGCCACTGCTGACTCAAGAAGCTTCTTAAGTGGTTTAGCGGCAGCCTTAGGTTGATGAGTCAACATCAACATCGCCGATGCAACATCTGCTCCGCGAAGCAAATCCGCTACAACACGGACCTTGCGTGCGCTCATGCTCAAACCGCGAAGACTTGCCTTCGCAGGTCCGTCCTGTCTTTGCTTTTCGCGCGCTATGGCTTTTTCTCTATCATTCGTTGCCATTTCTAATCTCCAAATTCCTTAAACAGCCTTCTTGACCTTTTTATCGGTCGGGTGCGTCACGAAATGCCGTGTGGGGGCAAACTCACCAAGCTTGTGGCCAACCATATTCTCGGTCACAAAAACAGGGATAAATTTACGTCCGTTGTGAACCGCAAAAGTGCGACCTACAAACTCTGGCGTAATCGTCGATCGTCTCGACCAGGTTTTTACTACTTGCCTGACCGCATTGGCGTCGCTGTTACCCACCTTCTTCCAAAGGTGCGCGTCAACAAAAGGTCCTTTCTTTAACGAGCGTGGCATAAATCCGTTATCTCCCTTACTTCCTGCGCTTCACAATCATGCTATCGGTGCGCTTGTTATGACGCGTACGATGACCCTTAGTTGGCTGACCCCATGGTGAAACCGGATGACGGCCACCAGAAGTACGACCTTCACCACCACCGTGTGGGTGATCAACTGGGTTCATAGAAACACCGCGATTGTGCGGCATACGACCGAGCCATCTTGCTCGACCTGCTTTACCAATACGAATCAATTCGTGTTCTGTATTACCTACCTGACCAACTGTAGCAAAGCATTCAACATGAACGCGTCTGGTCTCTCCAGACGGCAAGCGAACACTGGCATAGTCACCTTCACGCGCCATTAACTGGGCGGAGGTTCCTGCTGAGCGCACCATCTGCGCGCCCTTGCCTTGCTTCAATTCAATGCAATGTATCTGAGTACCAAGAGGGATGCTCTTAAGGGGCAAGTGGTTCCCCGGCTGAATATCCGCATTGGGGCCGGATTGAACGATATCGCCGACCTTAAGGCCTACCGGAGCGAGAATATATGTCTTAACACCATCCGCATAGTGCAGGAGGGCAAGACGTGCGCTGCGGTTCGGGTCGTACTCTAGAGCTGCAACAGTTGCAGGGATAGCGATACGATTGCGAACAAAATCGATGTCTCTTAGCTTTCTTTTATGGCCGCCACCCTTAAAACGAACCGTAATTCGTCCGGTGTTGCCACGGCCGCCCGAAGAGTGCTTACCTTTAAGGAGTCGCTTCTCTGGCTTCTTCTTTGTCAAATCCGAAAAATCATGACCTGTTGTCAACCGACGACCTGCTGTCGTGGGTCGATAACTCTTTATACCCATTTCACACCACCTGGCCCTAACTTTCGAACGCGGTCGTTCGAATTTGCGGCCTATATTGTCTTAATTCTTGTTAAGCGTTCTCGCCTTCCGTTGCGGGCGCACCCATCTGGACGCCGAACACGTCTAGATCAGCACCAGCTGCGATTGTCAATACAGCTTTCTTAAAGTTGTTCTGCTTTCCCATCGACTTTCCGACGCGCTTCGTCTTTCCACGAACGATAGAAGTCTTGACGTCTTCTACTTTCACGTTGAATAGCTTTTGAGTAGCCATCTTAATCTGCGTTTTCGTCGCTCTCGTATCGACTTCCAGCACCACTTTGCGATCTCGATCGCGAAGCGTTGAGCTTTTCTCAGTCAAAATAGGGCGCTTGATTACATTATAGAGTGACGTCATATCTTATTCCTGCCCCAAAAGACGAGCTTGAACAGCGTTGACTGCTTTTTGCGTCATTATCAGATTCGGGTACTTGAGAAGGTCATAAACATTCAAGCCTTCAACCGCCAAGTAGCGTGAATCAGGCAAGTTGCGCATGCTTCTCTTCAGGCCTTCGTTCCCACTGTCAACAACCAAAGCCTTGGGTGAACCAAGCGTAGTCAGAGCCGTTGATGCTGCCTTAGTCTTCGCCCCATTTGGTTCGAAAGCGTCAACGATCTTCAGGTTGTTCTCCCGAAGACGCAGGCTCAAAGCAACGGCAAGACCAATGCGCTTCTTCGCTTTTGGCATTTGGTAGCTATAGTCGCGTGGTTTAGGGGCAAACGCTACACCACCACCAATCTGGTGAGGGTTTCGCAAAGAACCTTGACGCGCCATACCACGTCCCTTTTGAGGGAATGGCTTGGCGGTGCGACCGTTGACTTCAGCTTTCGTCTTAGCGCATTGGGTACCCGCTCTACGCGAAGCCCTCTGCCAGTTGACGATTTCGGTCAACAGGTACGGTCGGTTCTCGACACCAAACACTTCGTCTGAAAGCTCCATGCTTCCGACTTTCGTATTTGACAAGTTAAAAATATCTACTGCTGGCATAACCTTTCCTTCTCACCAACCTAATTTAGCTCTTCAGCTCAACATCAACGCCGGCTGACAAGTCCAGCTTCATAAGGGCGTCGAGAGTCTGCTGTGTCGGATCCAAAATATCCAGCAGTCTCTTATGCGTCCGAACTTCGAATTGTTCACGCGACTTCTTGTCAATAAACGGGCTTCGCAAAACCGTATATTTTGTCTTACCCGTAGGCAGAGGCACCGGCCCAACAATGCGAGCACCCGTACGGATAGCCGTACTTGCGATCTCACCAGCGGACACATCAAGCAACTTATGATCGTAAGCTTTGAGCCGAATCCGAATTTTACTCTTCGTGGTCATTTCACTAATCTCCAGTACCTTCGCTCAATGCTTATTCAACGATCTCGGAAACAACACCTGCGCCAACGGTATGGCCACCTTCGCGGATAGCGAAGCGTAGTTCTTTATCCATAGCGATAGGCGTAATCAACTCAACCGTAATGGTTACGTTGTCACCTGGCATCACCATTTCCGAGCCTTCTGGCAAGGTAATGGTTCCAGTTACGTCTGTCGTTCTGAAGTAGAACTGCGGGCGATAGTTAGCAAAAAATGGAGTGTGACGTCCGCCTTCTTCTTTGGTCAACACGTACACAGCAGCTTTAAACTTCTTGTGTGGCGTGATGGAGCCTGGCTTAGCCAAAACCTGACCGCGCTCAACGTCTTCGCGCTTCGTACCACGAAGCAAGCAACCAACGTTATCGCCAGCCTGACCTTGATCAAGCAACTTACGGAACATTTCAACGCCAGTGACGATGGTCTTGGTCGTTGGCTTGTAACCAACGATTTCGATTTCTTCGCCGACTTTGACGATTCCGCGCTCAATACGACCGGTTACTACAGTTCCACGACCGGAAATGGAGAACACGTCTTCGATTGGCATAATAAACGGACGGTCAATGTCACGCTTTGGATCTGGGATGTAGCTATCAACAGCGTCCATCAGCTTGAAAATCGACTTCACGCCGAGATCGCTGTCTTCGCCTTCAAGGGCTTTAAGAGCGGATCCGCGTACAACAGGAATGTCATCGCCAGGGAACTTGTAAAGGCTGAGCAACTCGCGCACTTCCAGTTCAACCAAGTCCAAGAGCTCAGGGTCATCAACCATGTCGCACTTGTTCATATATACAACGATGTATGGCACACCTACCTGACGAGCAAGCAAGATGTGTTCGCGTGTCTGAGGCATAGGACCGTCAGCAGCAGACACCACCAAAATCGCGCCGTCCATCTGTGCAGCACCGGTGATCATGTTCTTCACATAATCGGCGTGGCCTGGGCAGTCTACGTGAGCGTAGTGACGCTTGTCGGTTTGGTACTCAAGGTGAGCTGTCGAAATCGTGATACCACGAGCGCGCTCTTCTGGAGTCTTATCGATTTGGTCGTAAGCAACTGCCTTCGCCTGGCCCTTGGATGACAACACCTTCGTAATTGCTGCAGACAAAGTTGTCTTGCCGTGATCGACGTGGCCGATCGTTCCTACGTTTACGTGAGGCTTGTCACGTGTAAATTTCTCTTTAGACATCTCTTTTGCTCCTCAAATCCTAAAAATTTTAACTAAGCTCCGGTCGCTTTCGAAACAATGACTTGCGCAATCGCGTTCGGCACCGGTTCATAATGGCTAAATTCCATCGTATAGGTCGCTCGTCCTTGCGTGCGGGAGCGAAGATCATTCACATACCCGAACATTTCCGCCAGAGGGACATTAGCTTCAACAACCTTGAGGCCGCTGCGCTCTTCCATGCCAGTGATACGACCACGGCGGCTATTCAAGTCACCAATCACGTCACCCATCCAATCTTCCGGCGTCAATACTTCGGCCTTCATAATCGGTTCGAGAATAATCGGTGCTGCTTTCTTCGCGCCTTCCTTGAAAGCCATCGAAGCTGCAATCTTAAACGCCATTTCGTTGGAATCCACATCATGGTAGCTTCCTTCGAACAAGGTCGCCTTGATATCTACGACTGGATAGCCAGCTTGAATACCACCATCAAGCGCTTCTTCAATACCCTTCTTAACCGCTGGGATGTATTCCTTAGGAACTGAACCACCCACGATCGCATTAACGAACTCGTAGCCTTTACCAGATTCGTTCGACTCAAGCTTAAGCCAAACGTGTCCGTACTGACCGCGACCACCGCTCTGCTTGATATATTTGCCTTCCTGCTCGATAGTCTTTGTGATGGTTTCTCTGTATGCCACCTGCGGTTTACCCACATTGGCCTCCACAGCAAACTCACGCTTCAAGCGGTCCACAATAATTTCGAGGTGGAGTTCACCCATTCCAGCGATGGTAGTTTGGCCAGTTTCTTCATCGACACTGACGCGCAAAGAAGGATCTTCTCCGCCTAGTTTCGACAATGAAATACCCATCTTCTCTTGATCACCCTTTGTCTTGGGTTCAATCGCAAGCTTCACCACAGCGGGTGGAACTTCGATGGACTCCAAAATAACCGGATGGTTGGGGTCACAAAGGGTATCTCCGGTCGTTGCTTCAACACCGATCGCCGCACAGATACCGCCAGCTGTTACTTCTTCGATTTCTTCGCGCTTATCCGCAAACATGCGAACCAAACGACCTATTCTGGTCTTCTTGCCATTTCGCATGTTAATGACGGTTTCGCCCTTGCGAAGAACACCCGAGTAAACACGCAAAAACGTTAACTGACCATACTTATCATTAATGATCTTAAATGCGAGAGCCGCGAAAGGATCGGTATTTTTAGCGTGGCGCAGAGCCGGCTCACCATTCTCAAGCTTGCCTTCAACAGGCTTTCGGTCAAGTGGAGATGGGAGGAAATCCAAAACTGAATCAAGGAGAAACTGAACACCCTTGTTCTTAAACGCGGATCCACAGAAGGTCGGCACAATCTTCGCAGCAAGTGTTCCTGCACGAAGCGCCTTAATGACATCAGCTTCCGTGATATCGCCACCCTCAAGGAATTTCTCTGCGAAAGCGTCGTCGCAATCCGCACAATCCTCAAGAAGCTTCTCTCGATATTCATTCGACTGAGCTTTTAGATCTTCAGGGATATCAACGATATCGTACTTCGCACCCAACTCATCATCATGCCAGACGATGGCTTTCATGCGAACCAGATCAACCAGCCCCTTAAATGAGGATTCAATACCAATAGGTAGAGTAATAACAGCTGGTCTCGCCTTCAACCGGTCGACAATCATGTCAACACAGCGGAAGAAGTTCGCGCCGGTTCGGTCGAGCTTGTTCACGAAGCACATTCGTGGAACACCGTAACGGTCAGCTTGACGCCAAACTGTTTCAGACTGCGGCTCTACGCCAGCCACTCCGTCAAACACCGTAACCGCACCATCAAGCACGCGCATCGAGCGCTGCACTTCAATGGTAAAATCTACGTGTCCAGGAGTATCAATAATGTTAATACGAAACGGAAGCGACTTTTCGTCTTCGTGGCGCTTCCACTCGCAGGTTACTGCAGCGGCTGTAATCGTAATACCGCGCTCGCGCTCTTGAGCCATATAGTCGGTGGTTGCTGCACCATCGTGCACTTCGCCGATTTTGTGACTACGGCCCGTATAATAAAGGATACGCTCAGTTGTCGTCGTTTTACCGGCGTCAATGTGAGCCACAATTCCTATATTACGAACACGCTCTAAAGGTATTTCCTTTTCCATTTCTTACAACCCTGCAGCTGGCATTACCAGCGATAGTGAGCGAAAGCCTTATTAGCTTCAGCCATACGATGCGTGTCATCACGCTTCTTAACTGCACCACCACGGCTTTGAGCCGCATCCATAATTTCGTTTGCGAGAGAATCTCTCATGGTTCGGTCGCCACGCTCATGAGCGTAGTCTCTGAGCCATCGGAACGCCAACGCAACGCGTCGCTCTGGTCTCACTTCAACCGGAACTTGGTAGTTTGCACCACCTACACGTCTCGAACGAACTTCAACGTTTGGTTTGATGTTCTCAAGAGCGCGCTTGAATACTTTAATGGGGTCTTCTTTGAGGCGTTCTTCGACTAAGTCAAAGGCGCCATACACGATGTTTTCCGCAACGGACTTTTTGCCGCTGGTCATTACAACGTTCATAAACTTGCTTACAAGCCGATCACCGAACTTAGGATCCGGATCGATATTGCGTTTTGGTACTTCACGACGCCTGGGCATCTTTTACTTCCCTCTCTTGGTGCCGTATTTAGAGCGGCTCTGTTTACGATTTGCTACGCCAACCGAATCAAAGGCGCCGCGAACGATATGGTAACGAACTCCGGGCAAGTCTTTCACACGTCCGCCACGGATCAGAACCACGGAGTGTTCTTGGAGGTTATGGCCTTCGCCGGGAATGTAGGTCGTCACTTCAAGGCTGTTTGTCAAACGCACACGAGCCACTTTACGAAGCGCTGAATTAGGCTTCTTCGGTGTCTGCGTGTAAACACGCGTGCATACGCCACGCTTCTGCGGGCAGTTCTGCAGGTGGGGCGAATCGCTTCGCTCCTCGATTTTCTTGCGGCCTTTGCGAACCAATTGGTTTATGGTCGGCATTCTAAAACATCCTTTTGCACACTGTTTTGCCTTGGCTTAAGTAGCGTTTTGGCACCACTTGTAAAGGGCTATTACAGCGAAAAGCTCACGTTTTTTGCTGCAAAGAACCTTATTGCCCTATCTCAGGAGGGGCGGAGTGTAATGAGGAGACGTGGTTCTGTCAATGCTAGATTGTTGAAACACTTCGCTTTTTTTGCATGTTGAAGATTGAAAAAGGAACGAACATGAGCTTGGATGGCATCAAATGGGCGGGCCTAGAATCAATCGAACCTCTTCGTCAGGGAGGAATGGCTGAACTTTTTCTCGCTAAAAAGAGGGTGGCGTCTACCCCTAAGCTGCTAGTGATTAAGCGGCTGCAGCCGCGTTTTGCGGATGATGAACTGGCGAGTTTGCTCTTTGCGAACGAGATCGAATTTCATGCAAGCCTTGACCACCCACATATTGTTCAGCTTTTGGACTGTGGGTCCGAGGGATCGTCGCTTTATATGGCGCTTGAATATATGGCTCAGGGTGATCTGTTTTCAACAATTGGGGATCTAGGGCGGCATAGCGAGCGATACCGTTGCGAGCTGGTTTTACGGGCGTTTAGTGAGGTTTCGCAGGCACTTATTCATGTTCATGAGCTAGGGGTCCACCACGACATCTCTCCTTGCAATATTTTGTGCTCTTCTAGCCTGTCGTTTAAGCTTAACGATTTTGGTGTCGCACAAAAAATGGGTGATGATTGGTGTAAAGATCGCCTAGGCCGTGGAAAGTTTCGATACATGTCTCCGGAGCAGATCTCGGGCTCTCATGCCGATCCGCGATCCGATCTTTTTTCGCTCGCAGCTACGATGGCTGAGACTTTTTCGGGCCGCAGGCTTTATGGTGACAAGAGCGCAGATCAGATACTTCGCACCATCCGTTCTGGAGACTACCTGAAGCATTTTTATGAGCTTTCTTTGCCAAATGATCTGAGAGAGATCATATTGCGATCTGTTCAACCCTGCCCTGAAGATCGTTTCCAATCCGCAAGGGAGGTCTTTGAGGCGCTGGAGCTCGCGCGTGCACTGAGGCTATGCAACAGCCTGCCAGCATTGCCTGCGGCCCCACAACCGACCAAGGAGCTCCCACCGCGCGAAATAAAAAGCTGGGCGCGCATAGTCTCTTTTCTATTGATTGTGCCGATCTTGATCTTTATGCCCTGGATCAGCCGGACTTTGTCCGCGAAACGTCCGCTAAGGCAGCCTTAGCTCCTTCTTGAGCGGCGTCTTTCTTGCTTGGGCCCTGCCCTTTTGCGAGCAGTTTTTCTCCTACGTAGACTTCAACAACGAAGGTAGGCGCATGAGGCGGTCCTAAAGACTGCACTACTTTGTAGACCGGAGTGAGCCCGAAGCTGGCCTGAGTCCATTCCTGAAGCTCCGTTTTTGCGTCTTTCGGAGCGATCGCTACTTTGGTTGGCACTTCACCCACAAATCTAAGCACGAGATCACGAGCAGGTTCGAAGCCACCATCAAGGTAGACTGCTCCAATCAGCGCTTCGAGACCATCACAAAGCAGGGAGGGAAGCTCCACGCCCGTGACCTTCCGCATAGAGGGTGAAACGCGTATCAAGGTGCCTAAACCCGCTTTACGTGCTCCCTCGGCCAAACTTGCTTCGCACACATAGTTGGCACGCAACTGCGTCAACGTACCCTCATCGGCGCGCGGAGACGTTTTGAAAAGCTCAAGTGCGGTGATCATCGACAAGATAGCATCACCGAGAAACTCGAGTCTTTCGTTTTGCGAAACGATATTGTCTTTGAGCCGCTCGTCACGAGCAAAACTACGATGCGTCAGCGCCTCAAGCAAAAGCGTTCTATCATTAAATCGATAGCCAATTTGCGTTTCAGCTTGAGCCAGCAATTCGCTCGTGTCTTTCGCTCCGATCATTTTCTACTGTTCCTTGCCGCGTCCACGAAGCACGAGCTTAACCGGAACACCTTTAAACCCAAATGCCTCGCGAAACTGATTGATCAAGAAGCGACGATAAGAGAAATGGACATCTTCCGGAGCGTTGCAGGCAACTATAAAGGTTGGAGGAGCAGCCTTAACTTGGGTTCCGTAAAAGAACTTCACGCGCCTGCCCTTGGCCACAGGAGCCGAGTGAAGGGCCTGGGCCTTCTCTAGAACTTTGTTCACTTGCGAGGTGGGTACGCGTCTATGATATTCTTCGTGAAGTTGAACAATTTCGTCGAGGACGTCAAATACGCGGCTCCCTGTTTTCGCAGAAACCAAACGCACTGGTGCATGAGCGAGAAACTGAAGCTTATCGCGAACACCTTGCACAACCACATCTGATTTCAGCTCTTTCTCCTTAGAAAGATCCCACTTGTTTACAACAATTACTGCGCCTTTTGATTTGTCTTCAATGAAGCCTGCGATTTTTTGATCTTGTTCGCTGACGGGCTCGGTTGCATCAAGCATCAGCACTGCAATATCGGCCCTATCGAGCGCGCACAGCGTCGCTGAAACCGACATTTTCTCCGTTTCTTCGTAGATACTGCGCTTTCGTCTTATACCTGCCGTATCGATGAGCTTAAACCTCTTTCCGCCATATTCGATATGCGAATCGACAGCGTCAGTGGTGGTTCCTGGTATTTCCGACACGAGATGTCGCTCTTCAGAAAGAAGGCGGTTGAGAAAACTGGATTTTCCAGCATTAGGCTTACCTAATATCGCAACACAAATTTCTGGTTCTGCGGGGGTATCGTTTGCATCTTGTTTTTCAAAACGCTCAGATATGTTCTCGTAGAGGTCTTCTATTCCAAAACCATGTGCGGCGGAAATCGCAATCAGCGTATCGAAGCCCAACGCAAAAAAATCAAAGGCAGAGTCTTGCGCAGCTTTCGTTTCAGCCTTGTTTACGGCAAGAATAACGGGCTTGGAGGCCTCTCTCAGCTTTTGAGCGACAATGCGATCATCTTCATCGATCCCAAAGAGCCCATCGACCACAAAAATGACCAAATCGGACTGCTCAATCGCAACCTCGGTTTGCTTCATCATTGCTTCCGACAGTTCTTTTTCGCTTTTGGTTTCTACACCGGCCGTATCAATGATTTCGCACAGAACACCGTTTATATTCGCCTCAGCATAGATTCGGTCACGCGTAAGCCCTGGCGTTTGGTGCGCCAAGCTTAGCCTCTTTTTCGCCATGCGATTAAAAAGCGTACTCTTGCCTACATTCGGCCTGCCAACTAAAGAAACAAGGGGTCTTCTTGCAGGCCCCGACAATTCAGATTTTTCATTCATGATTTTTTAACTACACACTCGAAGGCTCCAGATCTTCAGCTGAAGTACGCAAGATTTCTGCTTCCTTGCGTGCCGCAGCTTGGGCCTCTCGCTCTTGGTCAACTGATTCTCGCGTTTTTAATGAAGTTGTGGGCTTTGCACGACTCAGCGTTTCGCCGGCCATCACGCGCCTCACTTCATCCCCATCAATGGTTTCATATTCAAGCAATGCTCTTGCAACGCGCTTCAAAGCATCGAAGTTGTCTTCCAGTAACTTTCTGGCACGCTGATACTGCTCCAGCACAATACGTCTGACTTCAGCGTCGATCTCTTGAGCCGTTTTTTCTGAAAAGTCTTTGGACTTACCAAAATCGCGACCCATAAATACTTCGTTCTCGTTGCGGCCGAAAACCATCGGTCCCATGCGATCGGACATACCCCAGTCGCATACCATCTTCTGAGCAAGCTCTGTCGCTTTCTCAAAATCGTTTCCGGCACCAGAAGTGAGTTCCTGAAAGGTGAGTTCTTCCGCAATACGGCCACCCATCAAGATCGCAACTTGATTCTCCGCAAAGGTACGAGTCATCGAATAACGATCCTCAATCGGAAGCTGCATGGTTACGCCAAGAGCACGTCCGCGCGGGATAATACTGACTTTATGCACGGGGTCTGTGTCTGTCGGCAAAAGAATAGAGACCAAAGCATGGCCGGCTTCGTGATGGGCGGTATTTTCGATCTCTTTGCGAGACATAACCATCGTTTTACGCTCAGCACCCATGAGAATTTTCTCACGCGCGCCTTCGAAATCGGCCATATCTACAACTTCTTTACCGAAACGCGCGGCAATAAGGGCTGACTCATTAACCAAGTTTTCTAAATCAGCACCACTCATACCTGGAGTCGAGCGTGCCAGAACCTGAATATCCACATCTTTGGCAAGGGGAACCCTGCGTGAATGGACACGTAAAATGGCCTCGCGACCAATCAAATCTGGCCTCGGAACTACAACACGCCTATCAAAGCGTCCGGGACGCAAAATAGCGGGATCCAAAACATCCGGTCTATTGGTCGCAGCAATAATGATCACGCCTTCGTTGGATTCAAAACCATCCATTTCAACCAAAAGCTGATTAAGCGTTTGCTCACGTTCATCGTGACCACCGCCCATGCCGGCGCCTCTTTGGCGACCTACGGCGTCGATTTCATCGATGAAAATAATGCAAGGAGCGTTTTTCTTGCCTTGCTCAAAGAGGTCGCGAACGCGGCTTGCACCGACGCCCACGAACATCTCTACGAAATCTGAACCGGCTATAGTGAAGAAAGGAACTCCAGCCTCGCCTGCAATGGCTCTAGCAAGCAGTGTTTTTCCGGTTCCCGGTGCGCCCATCAAGAGCACGCCCTTAGGGATGCGACCGCCAAGCTTGGTGAAACGCTTTGGGTCTTTCAAAAATTGAACGATTTCTTCCAGCTCGGCTTTGCACTCATCGACGCCTGCGACATCTGCAAAAGTGACTTTGCCTTGATTTTCCGTGAGCATTCGAGCTTTGCTTTTACCAAAGGTCATGGCCCGACCGCCGCCTGCTTGAAGCTGGCGCATGAAGAATAGGAGAACGCCAATCATGAGCAGCATGGGAAGAAGCTGGATTATGAAGCCCCAAAAACCGCCGGTATCTCTTTCTTCAACATTGTATTCCATGTTGTGTTCGCTGCGGGCTTTCAGAAGTATGGGCGTTACGCTCGCGTCGCGTTCACCTTTTGTCTTAAACTTCGTTCCATCTTTGTATTCACCCGAATACTCGAGTCCCGAAACTGTCAATTTTTTGACGTTTCCAGCTTGAATATCAGCAATCAGCGTTCCAAAAGGCTTGGCGCTTGGGGTTTGATTTCCGTTTACGAGCATATAAACGGTCAATACAAAAAGACCGACAACCACATAAATCAGAAGAGTTTTTTGATACTGTTTCACAAAAAAACCACTCCACGTTTGCAGGCAAGCTCACTCTTGAGCTGGCCCTCGCCTCTCTTCATTGTACCAGCAAGTCGTTCTGATTTCGATAAAGAGATAAAAACGCCGGCGTCATCAGGACTTTCGCCCCCGGCAGGTCGAAATTGAGTCGCTCGGGTCGGCGTACAGTAATCGAGTTCGCGCTCGGGTCAACCCCTGAGGTGCCGATCAACGCCAAAGAGGCTGCTTTTTTGATCACAGTTTCGATCGCGGATCGCGCGTTGCGGGGATCTCGCTCCGGACATACCTGCCTGTAAGCTTGCTGAAGTTGTATCCGAAGAAGATGAGGGGAAGTATCCACACACAGGGCAATGCGATCAGGATCTACTTCGCACAGAGTTTCATGAACACGCTCCTGCTCACGCTTTTGAGCCACTTCAGAGAGGCGGTTGATTGGGCTCACACTGAGGCTACGCGCTTCATGTCGCAGAAAATCCCTCGCCTTTTGGCGCGCACACGAACCATCCTCATTACTCGGGTCACGAAAGAAATCGGTAACGCCTATTGAGGTTAAAAAGAGGAGCAAATCTGCCCTTTGAAGATCCAAGAAGGGCCTGACTAAAGTACCGAACTTAGCAGGACGTTCCTGTTGAATCCCAGCTCCATTTGCGCCACCACCGAAGCCGAAGAGGTCCATGATAAGGCCTTCCGCATCATCGTCTTTCTGGTGGGCGGTGCACAGCACACCAATGCCTCGACGCGTGAGTTCGGCGGAAATGGCATTGTAACGAGCCTCCCTCATCACGGCTTCGGACTTCTTCGTAACGAAAACTGGCAAAACCTCAGCTTCAAAGCCTAAAAGCCGAGCTCGCGATAGGACTGCACGGGCTTCAGCACTGCTTTCTTGACGCGCATGGTGATTCACAACAACAACCATAAAGCGCATCGAAAACCGCTGAGGCCAGCGCGCAACTGCTTCCATGAGCGCCCTTGAATCCAATCCTCCGCTCACGGAAAGCGCCACCGATTTTCCTTGGTGTGGGGCCAGGGCGCGCTCCAGTGAAGCAAATATTTTTTGTGCGACACGTCTTTTCAGCGTTTGCAGGGAGGAGAGTTCAATCGTCATTACACATCAGCGGGAACTTGCGACCGACCCGCACGCAGCGCCTCGTTATAGACAATCTTGTCTTTATATTTGTCTTTAAGATGCGCAACGAACTCATTTAGAAACTCATTGGAACGCTGCTGCAAAATAGACGAGCGCAATGCGTCTTTTTCTTTATCAAAAAGCGCCAAATCAGCTGCCTTACGCTCTCTAAGAGCCAGGATGTAAAGGCGGCCATTCGCGAGCACTGGCGTTGTTGTATACTGTGTATCGCCAGCCAGGCCAAACGCGCTGCTTAGAATCTCAGGTGTTGTGAAGCCGAAGCCTGTTATCTTAACCTGATTGCGCGTAAAAAGCTCTGAAGATCCGAACACAGGAGCAACGTCGGCAGCGCTCGGCTCACTTCCTTTCTCTTTTTTGGTCAAGTCGGCACGCACAACATGATCGATTTTCTTGCCGGTCTTTAACTCATCAATGATAGAAGCCGCGTATTTCTTGGCCTCTTCCATTTTTTGGTCTTTGTCTTTGCCTTGAAAGTGCGCGGGATCAATACGAATAAAGTCGACAGCCACTTGCTCGTTTTTGATGACATAGCTGGTCTTCAGATCCGTTTCGGTTATAGGCATTCCAGCAAGAAGAATCTCTTCCATTCGAGCTGCGAGCAGATTGCGGCGCGTACGCGCTTCAAACTCGCCTGCAGTAATATGATACTGTTCTTCGATGTTCTTTTCGTATTGCTTTTTCTTTTCTTCATCAAACGGGACACCGCCCGTAATCTGGCGAGCCACTTCTTCATCGGTCACAGTCAGATTGTTGGCCTCGGCAAGCTGGGCTAGAAGCTCGCGCCTCACAAAATAGTCTAAAACTTGATTTGAGAAGCCTTGCTGCTCTAGTTGCTCGCGAGTGACTCCTCTGAACATTTGCATCTGTGAAACTTGATCCGAGTAAAACGCTTCAAACTCGTTCATGCTTACCGCACGACCGTTCACCTCTACGGCAAAAAGAGTAACCGGAGCAACCCTCCCCGCCCAGGGTCCGAAATTGACCGCGAAGACGAAGATAATGACTGCAAACAGCAAGGAGAAAACCCAGGAATTTGCGTGACGGCGCATTGAATCAAGCATGTGAACAAACCTCAACAAACATCATTTGACGTATTGCTTCTTTTGTGAACTTTCGGCATTTGAAACTAAAATGGCTTGCAACTTAATTCAAGGATAAAGAAAAACGATGGCCGGATTTTTACATTCTTGGTTTTCTAACGACATCGCAATAGATCTCGGCACATCGAATACCTTGCTGTTTCTTCGTGGACGAGGAATCGTCATCAATGAGCCCAGTGTTGTGGCCATTGATTCTAAACAGGTTGGCAAGAATCGCCTTGTTGCGGTGGGCCGTGAAGCCAAAGACATGCTAGGTCGCACGCCTGGATCGATTGAAGCCATACGCCCTATTCAGAAAGGCGTAATCGCAGATTTCGATGCAACAGTTGCCATGCTGCGCAACTTTATCGAGAAAGTGCACGGACGCATGTCGATCCTAAAGCCCAGGGCAGTGATCGGTGTTCCCGTCGGAATTACCGAAGTTGAAAAACGCGCAGTAAAAGAAGCTGCCGAATCCGGAAATGCGGGCGAAGTGTTTTTGATCGAAGAGCCGATGGCCGCTGCGATCGGCGCTGGCATGCCCATTACCGAGCCCTATGGCAATATGATCGTTGATATTGGGGGCGGCAACACAGAAGTCGCAGTGATTTCCCTTGGAGGAATCGTTTACAGCCATTCCGTGCGTATAGGCGGCGATAAGCTCGACGAGGCAATCGCTTTGCATATCAAACGCCGTTACTCCTTACTCATCGGCGAGAGAACCGCCGAGCAAATCAAGATTCGCCTTGGTTCAGCTTACCCTGACCCCTCCTTGGGTTCTATGGAAGTTAAAGGCCGAGACATTGTAGCTGGCGTACCTAGAACCATTGAAGTCAACGCAGATGAAATACGTGAAGCCTTGGCGGAGCCCGTTGCTGCCATTACAGAGGCTGTACGTGTGAGCCTAGAAAGAACGCCCCCAGAGCTTGCATCCGACATTGTGGATCGCGGTATTATACTCTCTGGAGGAGGAGCCCTGTTGAAGAATCTTGATGTCTTGCTTCAAAAAGAGACCGGAGTTCCGGTAACTCTAGCAGCCGATCCGCTCAGCGGAACTGTACTCGGAGCAGGCAAGGTTCTCGAAGAACTTGATCGTCTTAAACAGGTTCTCACGATTTAACGCGTATGGTGTGGAAAAACTTTAGCCGCTTTCGCGTGATTTTTTTAGTCGCGCTTCTCTTCAGCATTCCTTTGCTGCTTCTTTATGCTCAGCGACGCTTTCCAGGTTTTAAGCAGACCATTTCTTCGCCTGTGATAGAAACCTCTTTAATGTTTCAAAATGGCTTCGCCGCTTTGGTGGGAGCAATAAGCGATCGATTCTATGCGCTGTCAGCCGCGTTCGACTCCCATGACGAACTTGTGCAACTTCGCGCTCAAATGGATGAAGCCAAGGGCCTCAAGATTGCTCTTTTAGAAGTGCAGTCTGAAAACCTGAGACTTAAAGAACTTCTCTCCTTTTCTTCTCAGTTTAAGCTTGGGCGAAGTATAGGCTCCAACGTAATTGGGCGGACGGGTGCTCCACTTTCTCGTACTTTGCAGATAGACAAAGGTGAGAAGCAGGGCGTTAAACAAGGCGATGCAGTGATTGGAGGTTCAGGCGCTGTCGGTGTGGTGCTGATGGCGGGCACCAATTACAGTGAAGTCCTTCTCCTCACCGATGCCAACAGTGCAGTCGATGTGATTGTCGAGCGTACACGCGCCCGGGGCCTCTTGAAAGGCGTCAGCGGAGCAAATAGCTACCGTGTTCGCGTCAATGATTTTGACAGATTGCACGAAGTTGCAGCCGGTGACGTATTGGTAACCTCCGGCATGGGTGCTCGTTTTCCTTCTGGCGTGCCTGTGGGCGAAGTGATCTCAGTCAAGCAACAACCCGACTCCCTTTACGTGGAGGCCGAAGTGCGTCCCTACACACGTTTTGATCAAATTGAGCAAGTCGTTATACTGGCGGACGGTGGCCTTCAAAAACCTTGGCGCAGGGACGATCTCGTGATTGAGAAACTAGATCAAACACCCGCTCCACTCGCAGCATCGAGAGAGTAAAATGTTGCGATTTCTCATCGTTCCTCTATGTGCGTTCGTGTTGCAGATTTTTTTTGCCGCCATGAGCGTCCCTTTAGGACTTTCGGGGTCTTTTGTTTTGATCGCTCCTGTGGCGCTTATTTTGGCAGTCACCCAGTTTGCCCTCTTGGAATCTTTGGCGAGCGTTTTTGTTTTAGGATTTCTGCTTGACTGCTGGCTTGGCACAATGGTCGGTGTGACCATGGGCGTTTTAGGACTTTTGTGGTTCGCCTGCCTTGCGTCTATCGCGTGGCTTGGCAAACCTGACTTCGTTATTCGCACGGCATTTATTTTTGTTTTCTCCCTTGCCTTTCGTGTTTGTGTTGCGTTAGCTCTAGGAGTTCAGGGAGGATCGCAAGGGAATTGGGAATGGATGCCGTTTTTAGTCATGCCCTTTTTTGATGTCGCAATTGGCATCGTGTTCTATCGATTCATGATGCGTTTTTTGACTCTTCTTGGTTTGTGCGAGTTGAGAGAGAATACCTCACAACGGCTAGCACGAAGACCATCCCGAATTAGCCTTGATTAACTAAGACAAACATGTTCTCAGAAAAACGTTTTCACTACTTGGCCATCGCGCCAACCATTATCCTGCTGCTTATGGTCACCCGCTTGTTCTACTTGCAGGTCATCAAAGGGGATATGTATCTGCAGCGTAGTGAGAGCAACTTCATCCAAGAACGTCCAATCCCACATAACCGCGGTCTGATTTTAGATCGTATGCACATTCCTCTTGTCGATAACCGGCCTGCTCACGATTTGTACGTCACCTTTGCGATGCTCCCAGACACCATGAAGACCTTGAGACGTATAGGTCTGTTGATGGGACTAAAGAGCGACCAAGTTAAACGTTTCTCCCACGGTTTCATTGCTGCGGTTGAGAACAAAGATACAAACAAAGTCGAGTGGAGCACGATCAAAGATTTAGCCAAATGCGACAAGCTCAAGGAATTTGTATTAAACGAGCAGGTGAGCGGCGTTGAGATATTGGCGAGCGACAATGAGTCTTGCTTGGTGAGGATGCTGCCTTCTACTTTTCCTTCTCAGAAAACCGCTTTCGACAACTTGGCTAATCTCCTGCGCATCGAAAAGGAGGAGATGGATCAACTCATTAGCGCGGCTGATAAGAAAGCAAAAGGACTGGGCGTTTTTAAGCCGGTCTTATTTATGAGCGACATTCCATTTGAAGCTTATGCTCGCATTTCATCGAATATCTCTCTAGGAGCGCTTTCAGGTGTTGCGATTTTTGATTCGATAAAGCGGCGTTATATTTACGACAAATTTGCCTCTCACGCGCTCGGATATCTGAACGAAATTTCCAGCAATGAAATCAAGCAACGCGGTGAGGAAGATTATAGTCCAGGAGACAGAGTAGGGCGTAAGGGGCTCGAGCTTGTCTATGAGAAAACACTGCGCGGTGAGGATGGCGTAGAGCGTTTTGTGGTGGATGCCAAAGGGCGCCGCTATCCAGAAGCGTGGGAGTCGCAGCTTTTAGGAGACTCTCGCATAGAGGCGCAACGCGGCGGCAACAGCTTGGTTCTCTCTATCGACTGGGAACTTCAAAGCGCGATTGAAAAGTCTTTCACCGGGCAAGCTGGTTCTGTGGTTGCTCTTGAGGTAGGCACCGGGTTTATATTGGCGCTCGCTAGTTTCCCGGAATACGACCCTAACGTCATCGTTGCCCGCAACAATAAAAAACTCCTGCAGGCCATGTCTAAGGATCCTCTGAAACCTTGGATTAATAAAGCCGTTCAAGAGCACTACGCGCCTGGCTCAACATTCAAGGCGGTTACTGCAGTGGCGGGCATG
>JADMIO011227137.1_pt1 | contig 67881 bp, 114 predicted proteins | sample 8958161 | NCBI WGS metagenome assembly JADMIO01 (sample SAMN16585339, study PRJNA669376) | soil metagenome | isolation source: Crop rotation soil | place: USA: Cullars Rotation, Alabama | collected 2011 | reverse complement strand
GCCGCGACTTCAAGTCACGTGAATTCCAAGCTTCGGATCCCACTGTGCTGGAAAGCATTATCCACATCGATCTGTTGTAACACGCCTCCGCTGAATACCTGTTCAATGCTCACATCAACCAATTGATAAGTATCGGGAGCAGTCAAATGATATACTTGTACCGTGGGGTTGTTACCGAACGCAGCCAGTAAAGCCGGTGTCCAGGTAATTGAGAAAGTGGTAGCATTGGTAAAAGGGAATATCCCCGTCTGACTCCCAACCGCCGGACTACAAGTAAAATCACAACCCAGCGTATTCTTTTCATACGTTCCACCCTTCACTACAAAGTCAATGCAATCATATTCCTGAGCTACCTTGAATTTGATCGGCTTACATCCTTCATCCTGAACTTGTAAAGAGAATTGACCTGAAAACTCAGTAAGAAGTCCGGGAGGTAACTCATCTACCGGGATAGTCCAGAATCCATCCGCATCAGTCGTAAAATCCCCCTGATAGAGTTTACCAAACTTATCAGTTATGATCCACCGGTAATCTGAAAGGGGGGCTAATTGAGCATAAACCTGTAGCTCTAAATTGCACTTGGCAATAAAGTCGGTAAAACAGCATGCACAACTTGTCATTTCATAAAGTTATAGAACTTTCAGAAATTATTGGAAAATAAATAAGCTAGGTCTTTAATACCCATTTGAAGAAAGTATTCAGGTAGTACCTAAAGCAGTCCAGAGCATCTAATTGTTTGGTTGGATCGTTACGATCTGACTTATCGAGTGTGCCATCTGGCAACATTCTGGCATGCTCAAGGTCAAATATCAATCCTTTGCATAAATCGGGGTCTAAAGTAACAGGGATGTTATGTAAAACACTATTAACCAGTACACGGTTCTCCTCCACCCTGGGGTTGACTGTATCAACTTTTAATTGGCCCATACCCAAATCCAATTGATTCTTAATAACAATGTAATAATTGAGATTATCCTTTACCAGTGCTGAAGAGTTTTGGCCGGTTGCATCCCCAGTAACCAGTAACATGTAATTACCGTATTTAGCCTTTATATAGTTACAAAGTTTATAGATATCACTATTGGGGAGTTTGATCTGCTCTATTCCGTATATGGCATTATTGTAATGCTGAAAAACCCCACAAGTAATTGGATTCCTATTGAAATCGAAGCTAAGATATAGCTCATGAGCCGGATTGATTGAGGTCTTCCCTATATGTTTCTCTGGACTGAAGCAATAAGCGAAGGCGTCTAATTCCTGAGTTATAAAACTAGCCAGATATTCCTGTGCGAAAGTCAGAGGGTCCAGCTGTAATCTGGCCTGCTCAATCTCATCCGGGGAAATAAAAGGATTCGCAGAGGTTGGCATTTGCCAGCTTCGCCAATCATTAAACGTATCCCGGTTGTTAAAAAGATCATAGAAGTAATTGTTCTTCCCCTTTGGGGTGGACATAAACCACGCATCGCCTTTAAGATCAGTGAGAGTAGGTCTGATAACCTGTGACCAGGCATACTGAAGATCTCGGACTACTGCTGACTCATCCGGAACCACCCTCTTGTATTTCCTACCCCTGATTGAATTGGGGTCTTCAAGGCTCCAAAAGTCTATTACTCCACCACCGAATAGTTCAATCCGTTTTTCCGTCTCACTTTTAAATGATACTAGCTCATAAACAATGCTATTAACTTCCCTCCAGACCTCCATGAGCATTTTGTAAGTTGGCGCCAGGTAAGCAACAGGGAAACCGTTTAAAGCACCATTTTCAGGATTATCCGGGCAAAGTAAAAGGTCTTCCGCTAATTTGGTTTTCCCCCATCGCCGGCCACAACATAAGACATTAAACCTTGATGCTTCAGATAGAACCTGTATTTGGCCCGCATGAAGAGCATCAAGTTCGAGCCGTATTATTTGATTTTCGGACAATTTCAAGTAGTATTTTGCCATTAGCATTCACATTACCCTTAACTTCGGTTGGAATGAGCTTTGCTGCTATGGCGTAAAAATCGCGCGGATATTTCTTTGCAAAAGCAATTATATTATTCTTTGGATCACTTTGAAGATCATTAAATGCCTCCAAAACCGTATCTTTAACCGTTCTGGTTAATTGGTTCTGCACTCCCTTTTTTCTACCACCTGTTTTCTCTTTTCCTTTTTCAAAAGGCATTCTCTTTAATTCTGTTACAGAACAAATTTACATTCTTTTTTGAAAGTTCAGAAACTTGGTTTCACGTGGAACCATTAAACTGCTACCCGTTTAATAATTTCCTTCAAGGCCATCCTGATTTCACGCTTACGATCCTGACCCTTAATTTTTACCGGTGGGAATACCTGGTCAATGTTACAATTGAGGATAAAACACAGGTGAAATATGGTTGTGGGGGTAATTGTATCCAACCCGTTCTCCATCAAACAAAGCTTAGCCCTACTGCAACCAAGTATTTCAGCCATTGCCTCCTGGCTCATACCGGACTGTTCTCTAAGCCTCTTTAAGTTAGCAGATATGATCTTGTCAATTTTGCTCATAAGTTATTGGTTATAATGTTTTTGGCTATCTCATACATCAGTTTTGTTTTCTGTTTTATCCTCCACCCTCTCCCCATACTTCCCCCAAAGTCTCTCTGCCTCCTCATTATCAAAAACCGGCTGGTCCTCCCAGTAGTAGAGTCCGCGGTCGTCCGTATCCATCACGAGAAGGATATTGAGGGGGATCTTCTTTCCGGGGATGAAGGGGTTCTCGGTCATCCCTTCCCTCCTTTGAGTACCTTTACTAATTCCTCGGCATCTGCTGTCCGCTTATCCAGTTCATTTTTTATTTGATTGAGGATAGCGATCAGGTCCTTATGATCCATGCCTTTGATCTGGGCGGCGAAGGAGTCGGAGGTGATCTTGTAGACCCTCGCGACTTTGGGTTTCTCTGTTGTTAACTGAACTTCTTTTTCTTTAATGTTCTGTGTCATAAAAGTGTACCCGTTATACCGACGGGGCGGTTTAGTGGCCGTGGGAGGCCGTGTGTGTTAATTAGGATCAATCCAATGCTTTTGTTGAAGTTGGACGGCGCACATGTCGCGCATTTCTTGAAGGGTGCGTATAAGGTTGGCGTAATCATCATTAGTCATTTCCTGCCAGTATCGATTGACGATATCTTTGCCTCCTTCATATAATTCGCCCAACTTTTTCAAATGAGCGTCAAAATCGTTTTCGTTTGCGATTTCCATATACTTGTGCCCTCATTCCGGGGCGGGTTTTTACTTTTTCTTCATCCTGTTAATAACTCCGCGATAAGCGGCAGAGCGTTTCAACTCTTTCTCATACCTTGCTCGGTATCGATCACGGTCCTCCCGCATATACTTGTAATCATTTTCCAGTTTGACGTAATTTTGAGCCATCTTTTCTGTGGCATCGGCTATTCGCTGCAGGGAACCAGCATTAATAGCTTCAAAAGTTTCCTCGGCATTCCAGCCCTCCCGTGATTGCTGTCGTGTGTCTTTACCCATTAGTTACAATTTTTAATGTTACTATATAATAATGTAGTCAACCCCTCTCCCTTAACAACCCTATTATCAATAAACTAGCTACTACCAATAGCCACCATCCCCAGATATAAATCCTATGTCTTGAATGACTTGTCATTTCTCAAAAGTTTTAGTCCTCTGACTATCTGATTCCTCACCGTATGAACCGAGATACCCAGCTTCACCGCTATCTCCCGGTTCTTCAGTCCTCCCCAGAATCTCATTGTAACTACCCTACGGGTCTGGGCCGGCAGTCCTGCCAGGGCGCGGGCGATGTGGGCGAAGACCTCCGCGTCCAGCTGGGCCACCTCATCCACTTCAGGCAGGAACCGCAGGCGCCGTTCTTTCATGCCCTCGTGTTGCAAATAGTTCAAGCAGGCATTATGAACGATACGGAACAAAGGGTGCTCATCTATTGGTCGACAGTCACCGATCAGTTTCACCCACACATCCATCACTACATCCTCTGCTGCCTGCCTGTCGTTTAGGATTCTCCAGGCATAGTAGAGAAGAGGGATATAGTGCAGCTTGAAGGACTGCTCTATGGTGAGGGAGGGGCTGCGGTGCTGGGTGTTCATCGTTGGCCGGTTTTGACGAACAATTCATACAATTCTGCACTGCTATATTTTTCTCCGACGTTACCCACCCATAATTCATCAGTATCAGACCATCCATAGAATTCTACACACCACTCCGCAAATTCAACCGCCTCCGGCACTTCCTCCTTACGGGTTAGGGCGTATTTCTCCGATAATTGAACTATCGCTGTGTGTTCAGATATAGTTTCCGCATTGATGGCATATAATCGCTTTGCTGCTTCAGCCAAAAACTCCTTCCATAGTTCTCCTTTTTCCGGCTGCGATAACAAGCTTTCATCACCTTCAAAGTGAATTACAACTCTGTAGTAGTTCAATCATGGCAATTGGTTGTTAAATTGTATCCGGATAAAATTTCCAATAGCCGCCCATTGGACCACCTTTTTCAAACACTATTTTTCCTTTGGTTTCTTTTGCTGGCAAATCCGATATCCCATGTCCTACAAGCACAAAACCTTCTCCCACATCTGTGGCATGAACAACAATCATGCTCTTTGAGGACTCCAACACATATACCGGGTGAGTTTCACCAAATGGAACTATTTTCTCTTTCATGGTATTATTGTTTAATCTTCCTCAATATGATCTTTGGCATCTAATATAGCAGCCAGCTTGGTTTTAAAATATCGCTCATCTTCATCTTCGCTATCCAGCGATGATTGCATTTTCTTTCCGGCACTAAACCAGATAGTCCAGTAATAGCCTTTGCTGGTTTTTCGTGTTGTATAATAGAGATCACAATACTTTGTCATGGCGCTATTGTTTAATCAGCGGCTTGAAGTAATAATGTTTTCCATTCATTTAATTTGTCCAGAGTGGGTAATTTTCCACGCGCTTCCACTTCTGCGCTACGCCATTTAACGGCGGCTTCAAAATCCTGTTCTTTAATAGCTTTGTTTTTCTCCGCTTCGGCTAATTGCATTTCGGCATTGATTATCCATACTTCAAGAACTTTTACTAACATCTCTTTTGTCTTTGTCATGGTATTATTGTTTAAGTGCTTTTTTCATTTCATTTACCAAATCCCATGAAATTTCCACATAGGCGTCTTCCGAATCACAGCCATCAGAAAAATTGATCACTTTGCCCAATAGTTCTTTCAGTCTTGCTATCTCTGCATCTTTCTGGATGCAGCTTATTTTAGCATACTTCATAGCACAATCCATATATTCTGCCCTTGCTGCTCCCGTGGCTATAATATCTTCAGGGTTACCATTATTTATAAATGGATATTTTTTGTCTAAATCCTGTTGTATCTGCTTACGAATATCTTCAGGCAGTTGTGTTTGTGTCATGGGTTAAGTAAATTATCGTCAGTTATGTGAAGTTGAGAAATTATGCTATTGGTAAACCTCTCGCAGAATTGAATATGCTCCCTGTACTCGTCTTGGCTTAATCCTTTTTCTTCTCTCATTGACATTCTCAAATAATTATCTTTCAGTTTAAGGATGAAAACTTCGGACATGTCGAATTGTTCTGCAAATTCTTTTGTGGTCATGCTGCTTGTTTTAAAATGGCGAAGCGTTTATCTGATGGAACTCTGTTTACCCTGCGCAAATAATTCCATGCCGCCGTTGCGGTTATAAAATCTTCTCCGCCTATTTCATATCTTGTTTTTTCGGTAGGCTTATCAAAAATCTTTTCGCATATGGCTTCGCTTATCTCATCCGTTGTTCCTATGAATTGCCAGTTGCCGGGGATTAATTCGATTAAATCATAAATAGGATGATCCCCTTCAAAAAATATTAATTTCTGTCCGATTACGTTCATTTTGGTCGCATCTTCCGGCACCTCTACCAATAAAATATTATCTATAGTGATTTGATTCATGGGTTAGGAGTTTTAATATTTTTGTCTTCGCATACTTTTCCTTTGTGCAGGATTATTGAAAGCGGATTTAGAAGTATTGCTCCGCATCGTTCGCACTTGTAAAACGCATCCGATATCTTTCGCAGATCGAACCACCTCTTACTACCAAATTTTGGCCGCGTCCTTCCATGCTTAAACCGCAAATCAATTTCACTCATACTATATACTCTTTTATGTATTTAATTCAAACTCACCCCACCAGTCAGGATGAAAATCGATCCAGTAATCTTCTCCATGCCCCTGTTCACCGGCTTTCCATAAAACAAACTGTACATTGCCATTTTTCCTATGCTTTCGCGCAATTCGCCCACGGCAAGTACCATATATCCATATTGGCTTTCTTTTGAATATCTTAAACATGCTGTAAAGTTTTTAGCCCCTGAATAGCCTGCCACAGGAAGTAATTTAATAGCATCCTGTCAGCGGGATGAAGGTTTAGGAAGTGTTGTTTGGTGAATTTTTTCATACTCTTTTATAGATGGGTTAACTGTTATTTAATCTTTGGTTGTGGCGGAGGGTGAAATCGGTCTTATCCTTTGAACAATATTCATTTCCCCTTTATTGAAATACTTATCTTCTCCTGAATACCATTCCTCATTCTTGCCGATATAATCCGTGTAAAGTTTGACAACCAATCCTTTTTCATCTATCCTCATAACCTTCCCCTTGACCATGCGGCCACCCTTATATTCAAATCCAATTGAGTCATCAACTTTTAAATCTTGTAGTTCCATAGCTATTTATTTTGAGTATTTAATGATGACTGGTAAGCATTGTATTCTTCGAGGGTGGCCGGAAGGAAGCATTCAATTATTACATTATCGAAACCGCTAACAAAACCAGCAGGATTAGTTGTATATCCATATTTCATATATTCATTATAGCCTCCCGGCACAGCCTTAAAGATTAAGCCTATATGGTTTTTACGATTGATTATTTTCGCTACTTTCAAATACTCAGGCATCTCTTCAGGTTTCCTTTCCTGCCACCATTCAAGTTTCTGGAAGAGATTTGAGAATTCCTCCAAATCATTTAAGTGCGCATAGTTTTCGCTTTTGATAATTGCTCCTTCATCATAATAAGATGTTGTTGTAATATGAAATGATGTTCTTCCCGGCGAAAAGATTATCAAATCCCCAACTTTATATGGACTATTCGGATAGGGATTAATCACCTTATACCTATCTTCCAAAAGTTCTTTAACGCTTAGACTCATAACTATTTCTTTTCAATGATTAGATAGTATTTTTTTCAATTTGAAACCTAATCAGGGTATGTTTCTCTGGCTTGGTCGCTCTCCTGATTTCATTTAAGCCAGACTTTATACATGGCTGTTTTCCTTCTCTGAAAGTTTCAAAGCCATTCCAATAGTGGACAACATCTTGCATGATAATATCACATAATTCTAGTTCCACAAATCGCCCAATTATTTGGGTATTGCCGCCATAATCCAAAAAGTAAATTGCTCCCGGTATCATATCCTTGATCTCCATAAGCTAACCTTGTTTAGCGGTGTTGTACCAAGTGATGAAATTGTATATTGCCTTGTGAGTTTTCTTAATGTCATACTCTTTAATAGCGCAATGAATATCCACTTCGAGAAGATCACCATGTGTTGCCGTGTGCGCCGGTCGATTCTTCATTTGTTCCTGAAGCCAATCGTATATTTTCTTTCCGACTAACATTAATTGATTCCAATCCTCATGGTATTTGAGATCGAACCAGTGATAATCGCAGGCTTCGCCCTTCCATTTTTTAAACTCTTTTGTTCCTTTAATCGGATAAACTGTTTTACCCATAAAGGCAGCAATAGCAATATTTTCTTTGATCGGTATCTCCTTTGTAACTTCTGTACTCATAACTTACTTTTTTAATGATTCTCCCATCCCTGTTCTTCAGATTCTCTTTTCCAGGCATCGGGATCGGAGGATGAGGTGGCGGTATCGGGGCGGCCTGTTTTGGATAAATATGAGGCTGCATAGAATCTTTCAAGAAATTCCTGTTTTGCAAAATCAGGGGGCCAGAAAATGGCGCTCTTGGTTTTGATTATATTCTCAAACTCCCACTGCAGAAGTTCAAAATCCTTATCTTCAACTCCTTTGTCCGGGTAAGCCACCCCGAACTTGTCAAAGATTATTCTTCTCATAAGCCGCATAAGTTCTATAATTTCGGGGCAGGCGGTTTTAATCTTATTCTTAAGCGGTTTAATCATATCGCCCCAATAAGCCTCCTCCGCATCGTGGAGCAGGTATTTCAATCTTTCGCCTTCGGGCGCCTGGTCGAACATCATGCAGCAGTGTTGGGCGACCGACCAAAACCCTTGCGTATGCCCGTTCCAGCGGCAATTGTAGGCGAGGCCATGAGCTATGTCCTCAATTGTTATTAGATTTGCATCGGGATTATACAGATCTATCACTGTTCCGCTGACTGTAACCATACAGCCATCGAGGACTATTTGCTTTTTATCAATATCAACTATATTTTTAATCATACCAGTTTTTTAAAGTAATTTGAATCTATAGGGTCATGCCAAAGCGGGATCTTCAGACCCCAACCGGATTTATAGCTACGGTTACGAATCACCTTCTCTACCACCGTTGGTATGTTCTTTATGTGGTCGAGGAAGCCTTCATTGAGCTTTTTTGAGACGTACTCTACCTTGTCTCCGCGCTTGAATTGGTTCATGCTTTTGCTTTTTTAACTTGTCTTTCAATCTCCATCCACTCATTAATCCCCTTTATAGCCGCCTTTGTCTCATCGATCTGTTTCTGGATGGCAGGGATCATATCAAGCGAATAGGGGTTCTTTCCTGCCCAATGCCATTGGTTATCGCAATACCGTGGGATCATCATCTTACGGTGTTCCAATTGGCCGAGACGAGCTTCCAGTTCCTTTTTCAATGTTCCCATACTTCATTTTTTACTCCCTAAAGGGATTGTTTTGGGGGGCGGATCATAGCGACTCATACTGTTCAATTGCTTTAAAAATCTGCAGTGCAACCTGGGGTACTATTGCGTTTCCTAAAGATTTAAGTCTGTCCATCCAATCGGGAACCCCATCATCTCCTCCACAAACAGGGGATTGAGTTGGGAACTCGTTCCATCCGCTGCTACTGCTGCCAGATTCAACCCATGCTTCCCGGCCTTCTGAGAGGGCGAAAGTTTTGTCTGCCTGTTCTCGTTCGGTGAGCTGCGTGGTGTGGGCAATAAGCCCCTTCTCATCATTTCCGTTAAGTCCATCCCGAAACCGTTGCCGTTGATACCCTTTGCTTTTATTCTGGCCCGCCTCGCATCTATTTTGGTCAGGTCTGTCTTCCCCGCCGTAGTCATTACCGTGGGTGTTGGTAACAATCCTCTTGGTGCCATTCCCATAAGCGTCCATTTCTTCTTTCCGCTCTTTGGGTCCAATTGATAAGTCCCCGAAGCAGCCTTTGGTGTGGGCAATAATCCAGATCCTGTCTCTTCTGTGCGGGGCGTCGACACTGCAAGCTGGAAGTAAAAACGGGAGCACTTCGTAGCCTTCAGTTTCAAGGTCAGCCTGCACCTGGTCGAATACCATCCCTCCATTCCAATTAGTAAGGCCGCGAACGTTCTCGCCCACAACCCAGTGCGGGGAAATCTCCCGAATTGCTCTAAGCATTTCCGGCCAGAGATGGCGATCATCTTCATTGCCCTTTCTCTTCCCTGCTGTGCTATAGGGTTGACAGGGGAACCCTCCTGTGAGAATATCGATCCTTCCCCGGTAAATCCTAAAGTCTGTTGTCTTGATGTCCCCATGTTGAATGCTATTAGGAAAATGCTTTTTAACAACTTTGTTACAGAAATCATCTATCTCACAATGCATCACGTTCTCCCACCCCATCCAGTCGGCAGCTAGCTGAAAACCTCCGATCCCGTTAAAAAGAGCTCCGTGAGTCATATCTTTTTACCCTCCCCACAACTTAAGCACTACTATACTCCCCTGTTGGATAGCAGTGAAGGCATGGTTTGTTTTAGTATTTGTAATTTTCATCATCATTGTAATCGTAATCACACTCGAACTGTGCCTGCCACTTTTCATTCTCGTATTGCTTGAGCATACCTATTTCCTTCAAGGTGCGGTCGTGTTCATCCTTTGCCTTAATCTTTTTACATTCTGCTTCAAAATTTTGCATCTGATAAACCCCATCACTTCTTTTTGCAGCAGCGGATTTCGCGGTTTTATATTGACTGACCGCTTTATCCGCTAACCGTTGGCAGTCTTTACGGGCGTTATCAATATCTTCAGTAGATAAACCTGATTCATTTTCGACCGCCATAGCTACTTCAAAATGACAATAGTCGTAGCTAAGCATTACTTTTACTGATGCTGATTTCCTGATTGTTTCCATTTTTATACTTCTTTAATTGTAATTCCTAGAATTTCCTGCATAAGTTTTTTCTTCAACTGGTACAATCTCAGTTTCCTGGTGGCTTCACTCTTCACATCCTCAACAATTCTTTCTCCGGTTTTTTTTGTGTAAACAAAGTCAGCGATATATTTGCAAACTCTTTTGTCGCCGATCTTAAGCTCAAATACCACCTGTCTTTCGAGTAATCCTATCTCTCCGGCCTTAAGTAAAACGTTCAATTCTCCGTATCTCTTAGCCTCTTTTTTGCTGTCGAACTTTATTCCATCGACTACAGTTTTTTTATTCCCGTACTTTGATTTTTTCTTCTCCGGTTCAATGAATAGATTAGGATTCCTTTTTGCACAGGCTGAGTTTTTTATATCGTTGAGGGTGATGGGCATTTAGAAAGTTCCTTTTGAAATTTGCTTCCAGTTGCCTTCACCTAATTCTGATTGTATAGCAGACGGCATACTACTACCAACAACATCATATTGTCGAGTATTCTTGTTGAAACTAAATGAACAAAACCCTAATTTGCCATGCCAATAGAACTTTACTTTTTGGACATATACATAAACCTCGCCGGTATCAAAATCCCTGCACACGCAAAATCCATTATGGGTTTTGTTATAGAAGTTGGCTGATCCGTTTATATCGTAAAGGGTAGGGATATCATATTTGCCTGTTTGCCTGTTCTTATTCATTTTACGTGGGTGCGCCAATAAAAAACAATGAACACCGTAAGAAGTGAGAAAAGAAATAAGCTCCGTAATCTTTTCACTTACATAAAGGGTTTCTGTCAGCCCGAATTGCATTTTATGTTCAAGGCAATTCCAAGGGCTAATAACCATACCATTGATACCATAACGTTCAACTAATTCTTTGGCCTTTTTTATCACTCCGCCAACGGTAATATCTACCCTATTCACGTTAATGAAGTGATAGTATTTTTTGACCAGTTCAATTGAATAATTTAATTCCTTTTCCGTCATCCGGTGAGAAGGATCTATGCGGTGAGCAAACGCTTTCTGCGTGAACTTCTCAGCAAGCTTGGTTAAGGTGATCTGTGCCGGTTCTTCCATCGGCCAATAGCCCCATCTCCAATCATGGAATTTGGTAAGAGATGTTGAAATATAATTTACAAACTCATCCTTGCCGCTACCGGGCTGACCTGTAACCATTGTTAAAAGTCCGGGAGCAAAAGTTAATAGCTCATCAAATCCGGGTATTTTAGCTGCATCGCCAGGTGGATAACCTTTGAAGTAATAATCCATTACTTCTTCGTACATATCCTCGACTAGTATCTCGCCCTCAATAGGCAATCTCTTGGCATCTGAAATCATCCTCTTTACAGCTTCCTTCCCAAACTTCAAAAGAACCTCATTAGCGTCTTTACAGCCCTCAGGATAGACGATCTCGTAACATTTATCTTTGCCAATCCTGCGGCTTAATTCTTCTTTTAAAGCCCGGCCTGGGTCATCATTGTCCGTAGCCAGCACAACCTTTGTTTTCCCAGCAAAATATTCGAAACAGTTATCCAGATATTCAAGCTTTTGTTTCCCTACTACCGCTCCGTTCGGTACACTTACTGCATTGTAAATTCCGCACTCATACATAGTAAGGCAATCTATTTCACCCTCGGTTATCACACATTCTGTTTCGTCTTTGATCGCATCGAGATTGTAAAGAATCAACTTCGCGTCTTTAGCAAGCTGAAAAGACTTTTGCGGTCCCCTGAATTTTATGTTTACAAGTTTTTCATTCTGGAAATAGTTGAAACAGATTACTGTGTCTTTTCGCTTCAGGTCTATAACAAACTCTATTGCCTCTGTAATACCGAACCTGAGAAGGGTGTTATTCGAAATCAAACGCTGTTCCTCGAACCATTTTAGAGCCTTTGGGCCTAGTTTCTCCAACCGCGGCACCGGGGCTACAAATTCTTTCTTGCCTTCCTCATCCAGCTTTACATTGTATTTTTCGGCCAATATCCTGATGGCTTCCAGGTATGTAACATTTTTGTGTTCAATCACGAATTCAATCGCATCCCCAGAACGCCCGCAACCGAAACATTTGTAAATGTGCTTTGCGGGACTGACTGTAAAGGATGGGCTTTTTTCTTGGTGAAAAGGACACAAGGCAATGTAATTCACTCCATTCTTTTTGAGTTCCACAAACCCCCCAACGACCTCTTTGATATTTAATCTGGCCTTTACTTCGTCTATGGATTTTTCTGAGATCATACGAAACTGCTGATTTTGATTTCCTTTCCCGGTATTGTTTCCTCGCGCATGTTACCTACCCAAGCATTTATCAAGGCTCCTGAATGTTTTGGAGTATGGCTTGGATACCTATTCCTGAATTTGCCTATTTCCTCCAAGAGTTTTTCATCTGTTATGCCTTTGTGGGCTACTCTTCTGAACATCTCAAAAAACGGGTCGTCGGTTGTGACAACAACTTCTTTTTCATTCTTCTCATTCTCTACATTCTTAGTAGTTGTTGATGGCTTGTTGACCGTTTGTTGCCGCTTTGTTGTTCGTTTGTTAGAACCTTTGTTGCTTGTGTTATATTTTTCTATATTAATGACTGTAATACAAGTGTTTAAAGTGGTAGTTTCGATTGTTATTTCGTTTGTTGATTTTAGCTTTTTTAAAGCAGTTCGAATCTGCTGTTCGCTCAAACCCGTATCAGTACTGAGTTTCAGAACACTGGTAATTAGTTGACCTCGTCCAATTGTTACACCTTTCCAAACTTTTGCCTTATGATTAGCAGTCAGTATAAGATGGACGAAAAGGGACTTAACTGGGGTGTCCGTATACCATTGCCAATTAACTATTTTTCTATGCAACTTTATCCAGCCCGCTGCCATCGGTCAAAGTGTTTAGTGTTTTCAAATAAGATATCATGGATTCGGTTATAAAGGATTTTAGCTTACCAGGGAATTCTGACCACTTCTCGGCAAGTATGCATAATTCCGCTACAGGCTTAATTAATAGCTTGTTACTCCGAACGATCTCGATAAGTGACTCGTGAATCTTGTCGCCTATTAAATGCTCCGTATTGTGGCATAAATCGCAGTAGGTTATAAGCAATGAAAGGTCATACTCCCACGGTTCAAGCCCGGAAACGTACTTTAAATGGTGTACATGTAGAGTCTTATCAGTACGGTTACAGCTTTGGCAGGTCCAGTTATCCCGCTCAAAAACGGATAAGCGCCGGCGTTGCCAGCGTGGATCTTTTAGCTTTTCTGAATAATCAACAACACTCATCTAACTTTATTTTGAATAGGCCAATATATACCCCTCCTTACCTTTCAATATCATAATATTTTATAGAGCCGGATTAAATTCTCACTTTTGGATGGATGTAAGCAACTCCAAGCCAATCGAAGAACTCCGCTTCACTGGCCCACACCGGAGGCAATTCAGCCATCGGGTTGATGCACTCCCACTTACTTTTCCCGTCAGGTTGCTTGTGTTCAATACAATCAGAAATCTTTCTTAAACCTTTATCAGAGCCACACCAGCCAATTCTTTTCCATCCTGCAGCAATGGTGTGCTGAACGTATTCCCTTGAACCAGTCCGGATACAATACTGACGGAAGTAGTCTGTTTCTTCAGGTGTGAAAAGGTCGAGCGAGATCCTTTGAGGTAATTGAATCTGCATCATCCTACCTCCTGGATTGCCTTTAATGGCCCTTCCAAGCTCCTTTACGACCCGGACGAAATTGTCTGATACTTTCTTCTCAACTAAAACTTCATCGAATAAACCGCCCTGTTCTACGCTTATCATTCTGGGCGCCGCTATTATCTCAATATCCTTTACATCCGGCTTCTGCCTCCTTATTGAACCGGCGATATTAATCCTGCTGCAGAAAGGCTGAAGTCTCTCACAGATTTTAATCGCTATATCCGAGGCGGATTTGAGGTTCATAAATGAATTTTGGCGCTTGGTCTAAGCCGTGAATTTGTACCGGATAATAGTAAATTCAAATTCCAGTTCTTAACATTTGGGTGGTAATTTTCCACATAACTTTCACTAATTTTTTCTATCTCCTGAACCGTTTCCAGATAATCGTTAATCGTCACATCCGGATTTTCCCTGATAAGGCTGTCGACCAATGATATTTTTTCACACAAGGTCACATTAACCAGTTTTCACGTTCATGTTCATTGAAATATCCTTCGAGCGCAACTCGTCTCTTGGGCTTGTTTTTCCGGTTATGTTGCCCTCTTGGCTCGGGAGTAACCTTAATATTATTCCTGTTCACATGGTCATACACCGTTTGATACTTAAGGCCGGTCATTCTTGCGATAACGGTATTTGTTTTGCCTTCCTCTGCCAATTCCCGAATCCTTTCATCAATAGAAGATGTAATTACTTTTGCTGGCATACCTTACTTATTTATGATCACGAATCCATCACAGGACTTCAGTTGTTCGGCGAAAATCTCATCCTTGGTTCCTTCGATCATGTTGTGTAACTCAACGGATTCCAGCCAGAAATGTGCTCCGCCTTCCGTAACATCGAGGCAGATTTCAACCTGGAATTTCTTTTTCCCCTGACCTTTGAAAATGGGGAGATTAAGAGAAAAGAATTCAGGTAAATCAGTTTTAACAGTCTTGGTGAAGTTTTGAGCCCTGTTCCCGCGATCATCGTTTGACTTCTGGGCTTCTAGGTATACTTTAGCGTTGAACGACTGGTAAGCCTTTAATAGCTTGTCGTGCTGTTCGGGGTCAGAGAAAAAAATCTTAGAGAACTTCAGGAGTTTAATCAACTCCTCCCGGCTGAACTGTTTGGTCGTGTTAATACAAAACTGTTTCAATTCATCGGAGTGTTCCAGTTTGGCCGTTATTTCAGCTCCCAGTGATTCCTGCGGGTCGAGAAGTAATTGAATGGTCATTTTACCCTTATCAACAATAACGACTGCCTGATTTTTGTCCACATCCTGAAACCCTATTCCTTTACTGTCGTTCCGATATTTAAGAAAGTTTGAAACAGTGTTAATGTCCCCATCCAGCTTTATTTTAACCGGGACTCGTTCGGGCATGGCGTCACCTTCCCGGATAATGATTTCGTTGCCTTCTAGGTTTTCTACTTTGAGATTTACCGTATCCATTACTGGGCAATTTTATGTGCTGTGAATAAATTGTTTTTCTCTTCGGGTTTCAGACGGCGGGAACCTATCCACTCACCACGGTTATCATAAAAGTTCATCATGCCGTTTGCCTGGTCAGCGAATCCGAAAGTCGGGCCGTTAAATTCAGCCTGCCGGTATTCTATTTCGTCGCAGAGTTGTTCATTGTTATCCTTAATTGGATCCATTTTGGCCTTGTATTCGGCCTTGGTGCTCTTCAATTCCTCATTGAGTTTGGAAAGTTTAATACTATTGTCGGCTAAGGTTTCCCTGCGCTGGTCTAATTCTTCCTGAGTAAGACTGCGGGTATAAGGACCGCTATCCTGGATGTCGGAATGGTCCTTTAGTTGTTGAAGCCGATCCTCCAATGGGACGCTCTCATCAAACATGTTTTTGGTCATAGATTATTATTTATTGATTAAAAAGTCTTGATTTCGATAATCCTTTTTCTTTAGCCTCCAAAACGTTCTTTTCAATTCTACAGTGGCAAGTCCTGCATACAGCTTTCCATGTGCTTGTGTCGAGGAAATTATCTCCAATCCTTCCCCTGCTATGGTGAATTTCGGTTGCCACTCCCGTACATCCTTCAAGTCCCGCCTCACACACGGGATGTTCCTCTAAAAACTGTTGCCGAAGCTTAGTGTATATCCTGTTTTCCTTCTGCCTCTTCTTACTCACTTTTCTAACCGGCGAACATAGTTTCTTTTGTTTTGCCTTTTTGCATGGTCCGGTATCAGGGCAGCAAGGATGACGGCAGGGTTTCATAAAGTATCTGCCTTTGCCTTTTCATAACCGCAATCCTTAGCCCAACAAACCTTGCACGCAACAGGATAACCATGTTCAAATATTCCCGGATATTCATCCCAAATTTTACTAACAGGTCCAACAAAATATTGTCCACATATTGAACAACATGCCCCGTTAATCATATCGTCAGCTATCTGTCCCATTATAGAAGAGTTAGTTTTTCATTTGGTGAGGGGATTGTTATCGATAAATATTCCGATGCCCACTGAAATATCTTTTCCAGGTACTCTCCAAACTGAATCTTATTTAGGGTAGCGGTTGAACCCGGAATATCTTCAGCCCAGCCGTCTTTATTAACAACCTGTACTGCGTTGAACTTCTGCTTTAAGAAAGCGTGAACCTCATCTTTGTTCAGGTCGTGACCGAGGTTTAAAAGTCCCATCCTGATCATGTGAACCACTACGCCCCAGTAAAATTTGTTTTGAGGCAAACTTCTTTTTGCTGAACGACGAGTAATCTTAAGCATCCACTTCTTTGCCGGAAATCTCATACAGAACTCATCCAATAAATCCCTGTTCTGGATCATCAACTCACCTTTCTCAGTTGTATAAGCGTATAGTTCTAAATCTTCCATTACTTCACTTTCTTTTTTCTTGGTTCGGTTTCCATCCTTAATAATTCATCCTTTCTTAAAGTCAAGTAGCCTTCAGGGGGAAGTGTTTTCTTCAGCCTATTCTTAGCCATTTCGTTCCTTACACGCTGATCCATACACATTTCTTTTGAACTGATCATGCCATTGCATTTTTAAGTTTTTCCTCCGTGGTTTTAGACACCCTCATCACAGTCTTAATCTTTTCAATGGTCGTTTGTCCTGCTTTAAGTTTTTTAATAGCACCTGCATATTCCGGTGTTCCTTCATTCAACCAGGGAAGCTCTGTAGGCGTATTTCTTGCCTTGCCGTTTTCACTTGATCCATGATTCCCGTCGTCATCATCGTCTATATTTAGGCCCAGTATCGCACCAAGAGCATAACGCCGCTGGTAGGTAATAACTGAACCCCTGCCTTGCGGATCATTTTTAACCGGTGCCATATCATAATTACACATGAAATATTCTCCGCTTTCCGCATGCATGAGGATTGTAGTAAGTCCGTTCTCTCCTGCCGGGAACTGAACAAATGTTAAACCGGACTCAGTTAATGGGATCTGAATAGCATCAAGAATATTCGACAGACTGGCATACTTGTTCTTAAGAAAAGGATTCGTCGCATCCTTATTCACTTTCCCTACCTTTAAATGAAAGGTCATTAGTGCCTTTGCAATATTTTTTATCGATTCGCTTTTCTCCATATCTTTGGTTTTTAGGTTTTGTTATTCCCCCGGTTGCAGCCGGGGTTTATTTTTTATAGACCTGATTTGATTCTAAATAATGTGCTTCCACGGGGTCATTATACTTTCCCATTCTGTTTCCACGACCCTCTCCCGGTGCTAAATACTTCCCACTATCTTTCTCTGCTGCTTCCCTGATTTCCTGTTTAAGAGCCTCCCAGTTAGTTATCTTCTCAGGAATGTCTATTTTAAAAGAAGTCTGGACCGCTACCACTTTACCGTTGTAGTAATTGTAATAGGACACGTATACATCGGGTAAAGGACTCATTGGCTCACTCAAATATTCCTGTTTGATCTCATGGTTGAAGCTGTGTACTTTATAGTTGATGCTCATGCTAGTAACTTATTAAGCTTTGTAATCACTCCTGAATAACGGTGATAAAACTGGGCGCGCTCTATCTCCTTGCCAGTTAGAGCATCGTTCATTATTCTTGTATATAAAGCAGAATCCGGCATAATCATATCAATGGAAGCGTGTCCGACTCTGATAATGGCCCCCTCCAGGTTAATCATGTAATACATGTTGAAACTATCTTTCCACCAGCTTTCGCAGGGTACCTCTACTGTCTCGATTGTCTCTATTTTTCGCTTGATTTGCATGGTTATTTTTTAATACAGGTAAACGAGCTTTAGCCTCTAAAGGATTTGCAACTTTATTTTCAAAATGGCCGGGCTAAGAATAACCCGGCATCGTTTTAACCCTTTAATCCGTATTCCAATGAAAAAAAGTTATTGGCTGCTTCGGTTACTTCCACCGTAGGCTTGCAAGGAGAGAATACGACCCCCGTAAACTCTCCGAGCCGGCAGCCAACTATTTTAAAAGAACTTGTTTCAAATAAGAGCCGACCCGAAGACCGGCTCCATTCAATTAGTGAACTCTACTAAAACCACTGTACTTAATTACCGCATGTACTACATCCCCACACGCGGCCAAAAGGGCAAAGATTTACCCGGGATATAGAAACACCCCGGGAGTTAGTTTAGCTTTACTAAACACCTTATTTAACGAAAATTCAAAAGAGCTAAAAAAGCCGGAGCCAAAATTTCCAATTAATCTTCAACCATGCGGCCCCGGCCAGTATCATAAGAGCTTCGCCTGCTCAACTTTAATCTGTTCAAAGAGCGGTTCCGCTATTGCGGTTTTAAATCGTTTCTCCTGAGCCTGGAAATAGTCTTTATCAATTTCATACCCCCAAAAGTCAAAGCCCATTTTGTAAGCCGCTATCCGGCTGCTGCCTGAACCGAGATGGGTATCTAATATTTTGTCACCGGGTTTGGCGTAATTTTTAAACAATTTCGAATACAACCCTATAGGCTTTTGAGTAATGTGTATCCGAGTGCTGTCTGCGCCAAGAAAGCCACTATATTGATAAACTATTTTCTTACACACCGTAACTAATGAACACCATGCTAATTCTCCATCACCGAATGAAATGTCTTTGTTTAATAATTTATCCCAAAATATCCAGCCGCCCGTTACTGGCAAAAGGTCAGCGAAAAAATTACCGCCGAATATTATTTGACTTCTAGATACCCTCATTAGCTCAATAAAATATTCACGGCTTGGTCTTTTTAAATCCCAGTTACCTTTTTTATATAATTTATTCTTTCCAGACCCCATCTGCATATTACCTGCGTCAATCCCGTATTCAGGATCAACCACCGCCAGCTCAAAGAACTTATCCGGAAAGCCCTTCATAGCTTCCATGCAATCCCTATTCTCTACTATTGATATTGTCTGCTTCATTACTGCGCCCCTACAGGCACCTCCTTGGTTATTTCTTTAAATGTTACTTCTTTGAAGTCGTCGAGGGGGAGGAAACAGAAAGCTTCATATCCCATTTCCCGGCCCGTACAATGATTTATGGGCCCTACGATTTCTGTAAAACGGAGCAATAAGTTTCCATAATAAAGATTGTTGAACATAGACCGCACTGTAAACATCTGCCCTTTAAAGACTGGAGGGACTCCGGACGTTACCACTGGATGATCCTTCACACATATAACTTTGCCGCCGATTTTAAACTCTGCCATGACTATTCTTTTTATACACCACCCCATCAACATCAAGGGCGGCATAGATTAATAGTTTGATATAGTTGATCCACCGTCTCATCTCAACGCCTCCTTCACTATCCATCCTCCGATTGAAAGACTAACCAGGAGAAACCCTATAAGCACCCAGTAAAGAACCGTCAGGTTATTATATCTTCTGTTGAGCTTTCTTTGCTCGTAGTCTATTTCTGTTTCTAAAAAGTGACGTTGGTAGCGCATAGTGAACGGGTTTTATTGTGAAGCAATCAGTTCATTTAATTTGAACCTTCCGAAATATCCATTATTGGTAGGCCGATAACTCCCAATTCCGACATAATTTCCTGTAACAGTTATCAGTTCCGTAATCATTTCTTTGGTAAGGGTGCCATTATCCAGAAGCATATCAAACTCAGCATTCCATTTTGTCCACTTTGGCCGGATAGTAATAACCCTCGCCTTTATGTTCCTGTTTACGGCACTTCTTTTATCAATCTCATCATAGTCCGGCATAATGATTTCTTCCGGGTTGATCTGAAGGACAGCAGCAATAACCCCTTTCATGCTCTTACTCTTATTTCCTACTTTACTTTTCAAATAACCCCCTCCATTGATCATTGCAATGCGGAGTTGCTCAGCGGGAATAAAGCATTGATTAGATTTGTTTCGGTAGCAGTGGTATTCGGCACGCTTAACGTCCTCCAGGTTCACGTCGGGCCGTTCAATGATATGCTTGCGATTCTTTTCCCATTGCTCCAGTTTGGTATCATCCATGCGATGTTGCATGTAGGGAGTGATACCTTCGATTTTAACTTTGTAGATCATAATAATATTAAAAACTTTACTTTACGAAACATAACTGAACTCAGCTTAACCTTGCACGACCCCACAAAACTGTGCGTTACCTAACGTGACTCGACGGGACAGGACATGACTCGACAAAAAATATTTTATAAAAAACTTTACTAAACAACACTTGACAGGGCCTCGCTTAATAAAACCGCACCTGACGTAACAAGACCATGCGTCACAACACTGTACCTTATCTTTTTCAATTTTTAATAGTGGGGCGGGCACTAAAACCTATCACTCAAACCCGCCCCCTGGTAGTCGCCTATCAAAATATTTCCCGGTTTGTTAGGGCTGAGGCCGGAACCCCAGTGCTATTTGCTGTGCTTCCAGTGTCTGAGAAAAGCCGGTCTATTCCCGGCTGTCAACCTCAATGCCATTTAAGGATTTGCTCTTTGGCGGGGGAGATCATGTCGGGCCTCAATGTCTTGATGGTACTTAACTGGGGTCCCGGGTTGGCTACCGGTTCTGGCTTACCAGTTCTCTACAGGGCGGCAGACAAAATCCGTTCACCTGTCCCAAAGCGAGCAGCCCGAGGGACCTTTATCCCCCTGTGTTGCTATTATTTAAAAGAACTTCTTAGCCTGAGAAAATCGGCCGCCCGTCAGGGTACGGTCACGGCCGCATGAGACATCGCCCTCTAATTATTTTCACTGGGTACTATGAGAAATAAATTACAGTGTTAATGATCAGTAATACTCCCCCTGTTACAAAACACAGGGCAATCATTGCGTCAATTACTTTTTCTTTAGATGTTTTCATTTGAGTGGATTTATTGGTTAAAAATTATTTATCAAGTTCGGCGAGCAAAGCATCCGCATATTCAACCGCCTTTTTCGCTACTTTATCTGCTGCTAAAAATTCCGAAACTTCATCGGACGCAAGTATCCCCTGCATTGCCAGCCCAGCGAAATATTCACGCTTTTTAAGGCCATTATCAATCATATAAACCGGTTTGCCGCCATAATCTTCGTGGCCTATTGATCCTATAATTGGATTTACCGGCTCGTTAGCTTTTCTCATGCTCTATCATTTTTATCCTTGTTCTCCAATCTCCCCGCCTTCTTTTTATCCCGCTCCCTCCACTTCTTCACCAGTGCTTCCGCTCCGTCAATGATCTCCTGGTTAGGCTTTTTGGAGAGTGGGCGTAAATGTGCTATGGTTAAAGGGTTGCTCATAAGTTCAGGTCATCAGTTTCACCACGGAGGTAGGAGATGAGATTTTCATTTCTGGCAAAAGGGTACATGATGTATGCTTCAATTGCTGAATAGTGAAGCGTAGACGTCCTGTTCCGGTTTTGATAAAGCCCCTCTGCTGAATTAACACCTACCGGCTTTTCTCCATTAACGTACTCGCGGAATGATGACTCATACTTTTTACTTGATGTTTCAATTGGCACTTCTTCACCCAATTCTGTATCAGCCTCTGCCTTAAAGTATCTGGGGCAACATTTAAATATTAGTTCCGCCGCCCGATTGCCAAAACAATTACCGGTGGATTGCCCATAAATACAGCGTTCAAAATTGCGCGACTCCAATTTCTCGAAGTTCAGCCTCCCCAACTCCTCCTTCGTCGCATGCTGTCTCAGCGCCTTCGCTTCGGCTTTTACATCTGCTAAGAATTGTTCTTTGGTGTAGGTGGTCATAAAAAAGTTTTAAACGAACTCTACATTATGTTCTATCCAGTCGGCGATTTCGGGAAAGGATTTTCCGTCGTCGTTCATCGTTGTAAGTTCATCAACCAGCTTGTTTTTCCCCAATATTTGAGGTGCTACACAATGCATCCCGTTATGAAATGATCCTTGCAATAAGGTATAGCCCTGCAATGCTCTTTTCGAGCAGCCCCCAACGATACCAGCAACACCAAGACAGCAAAAACAATCTGAAGAATCTAATAATGCACCCTTTCCCTGCTTATACTCCCCACTCCTTAAAGCGGCAACCCACTTCTCAGCGAAGTCACGCGGGAGAGAATATTTTTTGGTATCGGTCATACTGTTAATTTTAAAAAGCAATTAGAGTAATCCTTTTATCCTGCGGGTTCATTGCTGAACTGGTTACTACCGCTTTCCCGGCAAGTATTAGTTGATCCGGCGGCAAGTGCCTAACTGCTTCTACCGCCAAAGCCGGTTCCATTTACGGTAACCGGTTGGGGCCTATCCTGAAAACTGTTCAGGAAAACAGGAGAGTATTATTCTATCCTCAATACAATACCCAATGTGTTTGGGTTATCTCTATTCCATTGGAATGTTAACTTTTCGTACTGCTTCAAATCCAGTATATCGTCCAATCTCTCCGCCAAAGCGTATTTATATTCGTAATCAGCGCCTCCGGGAAGATTGTTAGTAATATGATCAAGCGTAAGGGTGGTAACGCTTATATCATCACTTTCGACGATTGCTACCTTGTACTTTCTTTTGCTTTGCATGTTGAACAGTTTTTATAATGAATAATTAAATGTCTTTTGCCGCCAAAGCCCCGCATCATTTACGAGTGCGAGGTTGGGGCCTATTATTTCCACGACATTATGCCGGTGTCGCAGAGCCTGAAATATATTGATCGTGCCCATTTTCAGATGCAGCTTTATAAATAGCATGCTGTTTGGTCGCTTCCTCACCTCTATAATTCTGGGGTACATAAACAGCATAATTCGAATGCCTAACTTGATCATCAGCGGCATAGAAAGAAATCCGAACTGTATACTTTTTCATCTTAAATAGTTTTTATAATGAATATTTAAATGTGTCCTTGACGCTTGCACGAATAAACTACGAATTGTATTTTGTTCGCGCTTAGGCGGCGGCCAACGCCTCCCTGATCTTCCCTATTGTTTCAGGGGAGGCGGAACCAACCAGTAGAACCCTGTTAAGCACTACCCTGTCAATTCCTATTTTAACCGCACAATCCATTTCTGTGTCGAACTTGTTACGGAAGGCTTTTAAAGAGCGGAACTCCCTCTTAGTCAGCTTCTCGCTTTTTCTCCGCCTTTCAGTAATTTGTGTGTCCATTGTTATACATTTGCTTTGCATCTGAAAACAAATATAGGTTGAAGATTTCAACTTTCCTTCAACCTTTGCGGATTTCGAAAAGATTGAATATTTCAACCTTTTTATTAGATGGCGTCAAAAAAACAGCTTCGGGAGTTAATTAAAACACTAAAAGAAAGGACCGGCAAGACTCAGGAGGAATTGTCGGCCGGGGCCGGATATGGGCCTAAAACCCTCACCCAACTACTTAGCGGGAAGGCCAACGTAGATAATGCCTATAACCAGCTCAATTTGGTGTATGGCAAGGAGTTGAATAATTCAACCTCACAAAATGCTGATTTTCAACCTAATTTAGACACGATATTACGGGCACTGTCCAGAATAGAAAACGGGCAGAGTTATATCCGTGCCGAAATCCGGGGCTATGGCCAGTATCAGATTCAGGAACAAGTGAAATGGGATCATCAAAAGTTCTTAGCGGCAATGGACAAAGTGGGCAAGCTGTATGCTGCAAATTTGAAGGTAGGTGATGGACAGGACAAAAAAGACGTTGGCACTTAGTGCAATGGTCAGACATAACCAGGGATTGTTTGGGTTATCAAAAAAAAGACGTGGCGTTCGTCACCAAGAATCAGGGACTGGCTACCCTACAAGCCAAGTGACTACTGACCACGCCGGAGCGTGGACGAGCCTTAGCTTATAAATCCAAATTGCCAGTTTTGATTCTTAAAGGCTGTCGAACAATAAATTAATAATCGCGGGGGAGCAAGATAACAAATGGAGGCGACAAATTGGAAACAAATACCCTGCATGTCCGTGTAGCCGGTTTCATAATTGTAAGATTTAGGAAGTTTAATGAAGGGGATAATGGAAGTCGGGGAGTTGGTTTAGGATGAGGCGAACAGTGAATTTAAGCATTACCCTTATTCGGATACAAATATATTTTAATCTTCTAATGGTAACTATGTAAGGGTAAAATCGATTTTGCGTGGATAACTCTAACAATAAAGGATAGACTATAACAGTTAATGTATTAAAGTAAATATGAAACAGTTAGTTTTTGTCTTGCCTGCGCTCCTATGCTTGTTCTCCTGCGAAGATCAGCAGATGGATAAGTCTCAAAATATTTTTACGAATAAAGACCAGGCAAGGCTTCACGAAATAGTGGACGAATATTTTGACAATCAATACTACCGGGATAACGAAATTAAGAAAAAAGAATTCTTCGATTCCTGTGTTACTAAGTTGGATAATTATATAACTGATTCTCTGAAAGGTAAAATGATGAATTTTAGTGTTCACATGAAAAAAGTTGAATACAGGCCCTGGGGCGACAACTTTGCCTTGTTGATGGAATGTGAAGACGGATCTATTAAGTATTGGATGGAGCAGCATTTCAAGACCGAACAGGGAATGAAAGGGTCTGGATTATATAAAGCGGTTGCTGGTTTTAACCAGTATAAAGACACAACTTTGAATTTTATTTATTTACCAAAGGCCAAAATTGACAAAGACAAGTTTTTAGGGTATAAAGCATCTATAGAAATTGTGCCGGTGCCTGATTCTATTGCATTGAAATATAGATCTAAGAAATAGAGTAAGCAGCGCCGTTAATAGGGACGGCAACGGGGACAAAAATATCTCCCTTTTCATCAAATATTCAATCGTAACCTTTTCAATATCAATATGTCGCAACCGCAGAAAAAATCCATCGGAGTTCGATCCTCCCCTTCGCAACTGGATATAAAGCCCGCATTATCAGCGGGTTTTAGCTTTATAAGAACCTACGGGGACAAACTCGGGGACATGGGTAGAAAATACAAAACACCAACCCTCCACACAACCGGTAAGAAATGGTATGTCGAGTATTATTTCCGGGTGCCGGACTCCCTTCGCCCAGTCTATAAAAATAAAGTATGGTTACGCTTCAAGGTATACGAGGACGTTAACCGTATCAAATCCAAAGAATATGCTCATACATTAAGAGGGATTGTAGAGGAAATCTTAAAACGCGGCTACGACCCATTTGAGGAGGAATTGCAGGCACAACGCGAGGTAAAGGCTGGCATAACCCGCAAGAAAGAATGGACGATTTTACAGGCCCTGCACTTCTTTAAACAGAAATGGGGTGAACGGGGGCTTCAACCTAATTCCCTGGCTAAGTATTATAGAGTAGCGGACCGGTTCAGGGACTGGTTAGTTAAAGTAGGACTGCAGCATACTCCCGCTGCGGATATTGGACAGGATCATATTGAGGCAGAACTTTCATTCTATAAGAACTCTCTCAAATGGAGTAACCGGTCATACAACAATGAACGGGAATTTTTAGGTACGATCTTTACCTTCCTTGACCGGAAGAAACTCAACACCAATAAACCCCATCTTGAAATAGCAAAGCTGAAGTCAGCAAGTAAAAAACATAGATTTTATGATGAGCGATTACTTCCTAAGGTGAAGGCCGCATTGTTGCAGGTGGATGACAATCTTGCCTTCGCCGCCGAATGCGTTTACTTTCTTTGCATCCGGTCTGATAAGGAGCTAAAGAATTTCAAGATAGGAAATATTTACCCGGAACGCAAACAGGCTTTTATAACCGCAGGGGGAAGTAAAACAAATGTTGACCGCTATATCCCAATGACCGACGAACTAATTGCCAAACTGCGGAGCCGGGGTATAATGGATCTCAATCCTAACTGGTACGTTTTTGGAACAGACGGTAAACCCGGACCCAAGATGATGGGCACCCACTGGGCGGCCAAAAGGTTCAGGGAAGTGAGAAAGAAGTGTGAGTTATCTACAGACTACACTTTGATGGGATTTCGCCATACCCGTGTCATCCACATGAAAAAAGACGGCGCCAAAGATGATGAGATCATGGCGGTAACGGGGCATAGTGATTTTGTTTCTTATAGTAAGTACTTAAGAGATTTAGGGGTTGATGTGGATGTGGAAGCCATTGAGAAAAAAAGCCGGAAGTGGTGAAATAGTTTGGTGAATAATATTACGAATCGTAGTTTTGTGGGATGAGAACGATAACGTTCAGGCCGCTTCGCAGGATTAAAAAGACAGGCAAAATAGTAGTAGCGTCGTATCTGACATGGCGCAAGGTAATGACTGCTGATTACAATAAGTTTAACCTGATCATTGACGATGAGTATAAAAACATTCCAGATGATGAATCGGTATACGACCATAAGGGTGATCAGATTTTTTTCTTCAATTATAACCCAGCGGATGTACCCATTCTTACCGATCCAGAAGGGACTCTGGGCGAAATTATGAAAGATCATAGGCAATATGGAATTGAATGGACCTGGGGCCAACATGTAAATTATAGAATGGATGGCGCTGATTGCGATGGTGTCCCAACATTTACTCATTACACAGCAGACAATATCGCAACTTTCTATTATAGCAGAATTGAAGAATTCGAACCGTTAACCGCAGGTATGGTAAAAAAATGGTTCGGCTGGTTCCTTTATAATCTCAATAACTCTTACTTACAAATCGGTCGATAATGCCCCACTCCCGCGACCCCCGCCTTGCCTCAATAGGTTCCCTCATTAAATCCGGTGAGATAAAAACCTTCAGCAACATATTTAAGCATATCCCCAAAAGCGTCATAGCAAAGAGTATGAACTGGGGAGTGAGCAGGCTTGAGACAGTAATGGATAATCCAGGGAAATTAACTATGGAGGAATGTTATGAGTTGGGCAAGTTAATGAAAGTAAAAGGAGATAAGGTGATGATGCTGGTTGCGGGGGAGGTGATGGGGAGGAAATAAATTGTAACTTACAGCTATGGACAGGGTAATAAAACACAAAAGTGGCAAAACGTTTTCCGTCGGTTATAACGGTGATGATGTTGTAAAAAATACCTCCACAATAACTATCAGTGGAAGCAATTTTGTTTTTCAGGCTCAAAACATACCGGCTGAATCGGCTCAAGATAATGAGGAACTTAAAAGGTTAATGGCAGCAAGTTTAAGAGATATTATTCAGTTCATTGAATCTTAACCGGCTCCCGGCCCAGGGCCTTATTAATTTATTTCAAGTGATTCACCAAGCCTTACTGCTTCTTTGAGTGATTTCCAATGATACTTTGAATTTATTCTGGGCCGCGCAAATATCAATACTTCCTTTTCGCGTGTTGTTTCCAGTCGTTCCCCATCGATTACTATAATATGCAATCGCCTCAATGATCCATCCTTTGCTGTTATAGAGTAAGACAATTGCATGTTGTTAGCTTTTAGAATGCCGGATGTAAAGTCCGGCACTTGTTCGATTAATTTCATGGATCTTTTTTAGGGGCCTGGTTTGAATGCGTTTTGCAATAGCCGTTTCTCTCAGCACAGCAATCGCACATTAGCCCATCACTTGCCCGCCCAACATATCCCTGGCATATTCCATAAGGGCACGGTCGAGTCAGACAGCCGCGACCAAAAAGGCTTTTAATATTATCCAATTTAGTCTGGTCTGAATAATCCAATCGTTGATTTGAAGCGTTCTCTTTAACAATCTTGTTGTCTATTTTGGTTGGATACAAAACACTTGGCAATATAGAATGAACAGCGGCCATAAGTAGTACCATTAATACCGCCAGCCATGCATAGTTTTTTTGTTTCATAATATCATTTTTAATTGATTTAATGAACTTGTTGACCGTATAGAAATGCTAAATCAAAGAATTCCTGGTCATTGTTCAACCAGATGTTTATAGTGGATTCATCCGGCGATACCTCATATTTGTGGTTCGGAAATTCTTTATCGAAAAAGGCTTTAAAGCCTATGCCTTTGGTTTGTAACTGGTATCTTTTCATTTCGGGTTCTGATCCAAAAACATAATTGGCATCAACATTATAGATTCGTGTTGTGTGCCATCCATCCCCGCCGAATATTGCCAGTTCCAGATCGAATTTTTGTTTCATTCCGTATGAGTGAGCACCGCGGATCATTACAGGTATTTTTCCTGTTAGGTCGCCGAACTGGAGGTATCTCTTCTTTCCTACTCCAAGATTCAGCGGATCATCGATATGAGCGTTCCATCCGCTAACTATTTTATCTGATTCGATCAGAGCTCTTTCGCTTGACATGAAACCATAGGTTGTAGATTGTTCCTTAAAAGGATTTTCATCCTTCCAGTTTTCTATGTCTGCATGGCATACTTCGCGTTGGTGTAGTTGGGTATTTTTGCCATCTGTTGAATGAACTTTAACATCGTAGCGTTTAAGGAGGAAATTCCCGAATGACGCAAGTTGCTCTCTTGTGTATGTCATAAAATTTGTTGTTCAGCTAACCCTGTCCCCGGTTTATGAGAACAAATCTATAAAATCAATATCAAACTACATTACGGGAAACCGTATTCGAATAAAAAACCCCGCCAAGACTGACAGGGTTTCCTATGTGGATGGTTAGTGAAAACTCATTATATCACCGCACTCACCGTCTTAACTACTTTATTTCCGCTATTATCTGTTACCTCCAGTTCGAAAGTATAAGTACCGGATGGTAAGGTATTCGTTGTCGTTACAGCCGAGCTGGGGTTAGCGATCACCGCCGTAGCTGGCCCATCTATAAACCTCCACTTATAAGTCAGCGTTCCCCCTTCGGGGTCTTTGGCATCGGAGATCAGGGTAATAACCCCTGTCTTTGTTACGGTTACTGCGGTTGAGACGGTAAGAGTCGGAGGTTGGTTGACGGGAGCGGCCTTCACTGTCACATTCACATCATCGAAGCCAATGGCCCCTTTGTCGTCTGTGGCTGAGAGACGGAAGGCGTAAGATCCTTCGCCAAGTTCGACAAAATTGGCTGAACCGGTGGCAATCGGGATAATAATAGCATTCCCGCCACTTATTTTTTGCCAATTATATTGAATGACCGTACCGTCTGGATCATTTGCTACCCCCGTAAGAGTGACCTTATTTGTTGGTAACTGTATAGTTACATCCTGCCCCGCTGAGACGGTAGGCGGTCTATTAACCGGTGGAGGTGATGAGTCAGGAGGATAGAGTTGTGACTGCGGCACGTACTCCCCTCCTTTGGTAAACAGTTCCAGGGAAGGGGAAGTCCAGAGGAGACTAATACCCGAACGGGCAGAGCTCGCCTTAATATACTCAATCTTTATATCATATAGTTTTCCCGCGACCATAGCGATTGAACCGGTCACCAGCTGACCACCTATATAAAGCTTTGCTCCATTGTTATTAGTAGTCGCCGTTATCTTATAGACTTCAGTAAACTGCGGTTGTATCTTACCGGTCCACCGGACGGAATAAGTTGAGTACTTTATAGCGTAGTGGATCTGGCTTTGGGTGCCGTACCACTCAGAGAACCCAATGTACGAGTCTATACGGGTGAGCGCAGGAGAAGTGAAGTCGGGGTTATTAAAGTATTCGCCGAGTAGTCCTGTGCCTGTTCCCCACGGTGTAGGGGCGAAGTTGGGGGTAGCAGTTGAACTGGTACGAGTGATTTTCGTGGCGCCACCGGTATTGGATTGAACTCTTAAGACTTCACCGGCATTGGCAATTCTTGACATGCGAAATACCCCGTCCGATTGAATAATATCTGCCGAGTGAACGGTTTCCATCGATGAGTCGAGGACCGCTGCCTTTTTATAATTTGTTGCCTTCAGGTTCCTTATCAGTATCGGTACCGCCCCGGTCTCGCTATTGCTCTCCATGATCACAGCATAGTCTTGGCCGGCTGCATCAACCGTTAAATCTTCGACCCGGAGTCTCGCCTGGTTAGAACTTCCTGCATGCAGGACAAAAGGATTGTTGTATAACTCACCCCGGATGTATTTGTAGGCATTAACGTAAGCACCATGGAAAACCCCGATAGAATTATTATAAGCCGTGTAATCCTCTATAACGTGGTTCATTTGAACGTTCTGCCATGTAATGAACCCGGTGTTACAATTATGGGAGAGGTTAGACCGAAATTTCCAGACTCCTTCAAGGTGATCGTTATTGACCGCCTCCCATTTGAAACCTCCTCCATCGTGAGGATCACCTGTTGTCCCTACCGCAACGTTACTATCGCATACATTCCCATCTCCATGACCTAAGAGGAACCCTCTTGCTGATAAGGTAGGGTCACCGTAGGAGTTTGTTGGATCAATCGCGCGTGGAACGTATTTAACCAGTGCGGCAACATTATGAATCCACTTTGTATCATGAGAAGCGTGCTCCGGCCCTTGGTCCCACCAAAAGGCATCTTCGGTAACATTGGCGGCTATGGAGTTGTGAACTGTTACCCCGTGTGAGCCGTGAGTAACATAAGAATGAGAATCACAGTCCCTTACTACACATCCTTCAATAACCGACCCGCGTGAGCCATCGCCACAATGATGAAAGTGAATACCGTATCTACCCAATAGAAATTCTTCAGCGGAATCTCCGGCTTGTTGTTTGCGAGGCCCCATATACCGGAACTGTACATACTGAATATTCTGGGGGACGGCTGAACGGATAAACACATGACTCTTACCGGTAGAAGTCCCTTCTATTCTGACATTACGGGTGAGATTACAGACCTCTGATGTCCATTTGTTGTTTATGAGGGGGTGTGCAGATATAGGACCGCTCACCATCAAACTGGCCTGCTCTATGGCCTTGATTGTAACAACATCAAAATTTGAATAGTCTTTAGCCGCTGTAGGGGTGATCATAAGCTCATCGCCTATTTGCCAGCCCAGCGGAGCCGGTTTTTTTACTTCTAACCCCCCGCTTACACTATTAGCCAATATCCCCGAAAGCGCATTAGTCCATCCGGTCTTCTGTGACCCCTGCAGGTCGAGTTTACCCGCCCCCATCACCCACAATCCTACATCTGAGTCCATTGGATCTTCACCGCCGCCGATGAATTTGTCTTCATTGATATTGATGAAGCGGATAGTATTGACAACATTGGAGAATGGTTTAGCAACTATCAATCCTGTTACTATAATGTTCTTTGAGGACTGGAGAGTTACATTTCTGCCATCTATGAAGATCAATGACCCTGCTATATTCATCCCTGCTACGGTTGCGTCCTTATCTATGATCACCCTATGATTTATCGTAACCACATCATTAGGACCGGGGATTAACCCTCCCCAAGTTCCGGCATCAGACCATAGGCCATCACGAACAGAAGAGACTGAGACGCGGGCGGGCCAGCCAGATACCTGCTCTATATTGCCGAAATGAACAGGCATTTCTGCAGTGGCAATATTCTTGTCTTTACGAACCGCGTAAGCACTGGTGTTCCCTTTTATGACCTTTGTTCCGGGTCCGCAGGAAACTACCTGCGCGTGGGTGAGCTGGCTTATAAGAAGTATTGGAAGTAAGAGTCTTAGTTTCATATATTCACATATTGAGTTCCGGGAATGAATTTCTTTTCATTGTAGAGCTTGAGCAGATCACTCCAGTGATGGCCAAAAGTTTTTTCAAGGTGAGGCGCATCAACAATGGTTGCCCAGCGACCGCCCCATGTGTAACCTGCTTTCTCGAACACATCAACTACCTCCCGCCAGTCAATTGTCCCGTCTTTATCGTAGTCCTCTTTATCATCCCATGAAAGGGTTTCATAGGTTCCGTTACCGTCTTTGTCATGGAGCAGAGCGAAGTCAATTGCTAGTCCGAAATTGTGGTAAGACTGTCCACCTTTTGCCTTGGTGACAATTTTACCCGGAGCGGTCCTGCCTTGAGCATATAGTTTATTCTGCTCATCAATAGTGCGCAGCCCTTGTACTATCCTGATGGCAATATTTGCCGGAAAAAATGATTCAGCTTTCTCTATTAGGGTCTTTACCTCATCCCTGATTTTTGGGTGAAGGAGTTGGACAGTATGAATTGATTTGATGTCACGCATGTTATCTGAATGTTTGTGGATAGTCTCTTTTGACTACCCTGTAAATAAGAATGTTTTGTAGGGCATGAATAGCATTCGCCCAGTCGCGGGGATCATCCGGGTGAGCATATTTCAGGTTGACGAATTTGTTATTTGCAGCTACTATCAAATCCATTATCTCCTGCTCCTCTTTGGTAAATGGCTGTTTCTGATCGCTCATAAATAAAATTGTAAAATGATAAAAGCCGTCCCGCAGGCCAGCCAGATAAATGGATAAGCCTTTTTCATTAGGTTCAATAGCTGATCCTGCCAGCCTGCATTCTTTCCCGCGCCGAGGTAGAAAAACGCCCTCTGCGGCTTCCTGAAGTAGTTCAGGATTGGATTGAAGAACACAAACCGCTCAAGAACCAGGCAAGCGGCAAATAGGTAATCTTTCCCATTAAGCCACCACATCACTACTATGATCAGCCCAAAAAAACAGGCCCACAGGAAGTGGAACCATTTGCCTGTCGTTATATTCTTTGCGAACCGTTTGGCGTGGTAGATGGCTACTGAGATAATGAAAAGGAGCAGCATGGCTTCGTAGGCGTACTTCATTTGCCGACAGCTTTATACCCCGGTGCTGTCACTCCCTGATTTGCTTTATCGGTACACGCTTTCCCCCATGGACCAGTTATGAAAGCAATCGCAATAATGAGCAGGATAATAGTTTTGCCGGTAGAACCTGATCCGCTGTTCTCGTTTTTAATGGCAAACACGATACATGTAATTCCGATAAGTAAACCTATACCGGCCCATGCCCAGAATGAAGGCCATTCCAGTTTTAGGGTGTCCCATCCGGTCAGACAGGTGTCACAATCTTTTGAACTTAAGAAAACTACTACGCCGATAATGATAATTAAAGGCACGAGTACTGCCAGCAACCACGCAGGGTTGAATTTTTTTGCTTCAGACATATAATTAATTTTTGTTAACTTTGAAGTGCAGCCTCAGCGCTGTAACCAATTAGTAAGGGGCTGGTATTCTTATCGGCCCATTTTTATTTCGCTATCATAAACCCAATAGCCGCCAGACCTATTATAGCCGCTGCCTTGGTCTTGAATTTCTCTCGTTTGACTTGTTTACTCAGTTTACCGTAATCGTTATACAGGCCATCGTAGGAAGTCTTAGCCTTATCGTAGCTTGTTCGCAGGAGTTCATTGATCTTAACCTTATCGTCGATGATCTGCTCATATTTAGCCTTTTGTTTATCAACCTCGGCATTCAAACTATCGGTTAATCCCTCGTACTCATGAACGAGGTAAGTCAGGTCTTCTGTGTGATCGATTAAACTATCTACCTTGTGAGCGTAGAGACTTGTGTCTTCCGGTTGTAGTTCTTTTACCTCCCTTGACAGACGGTTAGCAATGGCCTTTGTCTTATCCAGTTCTTTGCGGGTGACGGATTGATCGGTACGAAGGGAGCGGATGGCACTATCCTGGCTGGTGATTACCTGCCGGTCGATCCTGTCCTTATGATCAGCCTCATCCAGTTTTGCGAGTAGAACGGTATTCTCTTTCTGCAGGCGTTCAGCTTCCGTTCTGTGACTTTCGATAGGCTTGTTACCACTGAGAAGCATGTATAGCAGGATGGCTACCGCTATGATCAGTAAATAAGTCATCCAGTGCTTGCGTATGTGTTCGATAAATGGGTTCGGTTTCATTGATGTGGTTTTATTTCGTCTTCATTAATCCCCAACTGGTGTTCCTTCATTCTGATCTCCAAATCTTTGAGCCTTGCATTCTGTTTTTTGTCCCGGTGATACCAGTACATTCTAAGACCAGTAAAAAGTGATCCCAGTACGAAGATTAAATTGGCCTTCCAGTTATTCATTGCAAACACCCCGAAATCCGCCAGTATACCAATGAGTATGCTCGGAATACCGAATACGGTTACAATGAAATATATTATCTTCCACGCCATCGTTCGTACTGTTTTTTTACTGTAAGCGATATAATCACGAACAGCAGGGTTAAAAACAAAGTCGTAGTGAGTCTGGAATCGTTCCAATCCATTCCTGTTATCCAACTGGTGATTTCCCATAAAAGAGCAATTAATGAGTAAATAACTACGGGCCGGATCAGGGGTTGCTCTTCTTTGCACCTGTCGTACAGCGTTACCCATACTATAAGATGCAGAGCCTTTAACCATACGTAGTATATCCTATCCCAAACAGGATTCGAATAACTAGCAGTTGAAAACTCATCCATTACATGGAAGATCAGTAGTCCCCCGACATACCATGTAATCAGAATAGGAAGGTTTAGAACATACGTTGCCCGGACAATCACGTTATGGATTGTGCGGCTTACCCGGGTGATTACCGCCGCCGGTGTCGTCTTCTTCATCGTTAGTTGTTTCGGAAGAAGATACTGAATCTTCGGGTAACCGGGAGGCATAATCGGCAAGTTCTCCTGCCAACTTTTGCAGTTCATTGTCCTTGTAATGCTTACCCTTAGCGTCGATATTGGCCGCGAGTTGTAATAGGTTCTTTCTCATACATCATTATTTTATACCGTCCGCTTTATCCGTTTTTTCATCAATCACCTGGTTGATCCTTTTAGTTACCACCCCGAACAACCGGGAGGCAATATCAGAACCCGTATACCCCACAAAAGCGAAACCTATCTTCATAAACTTCTCAGTCTCAGGTTTCCATTTTGTGATATTGTCAATGAAAAAAAGAAATAGAATAATAGTCAATAAGGATGCGCATACGCTTAACCAGTCCGTTTTAAAATAACTCCATGGATTAAAGGCCATGTTCGAAACCTTGGCTTTCTCCTGAAGCGATTTTATTTTAAGGACGGTTTGTAAGAGCATCCCGACTAACCCGACGGCGAAGCATGTTAAATAAAAAGTAATGGTCATAGATCAGGGGTTTAGGGATTACTGTACAGGAGGCTCCGGCACTTGCTGGCTGCTGTCGGTTGAAGCGTCGAGGTCCGCAGTCTTTGTTTTAACGCTACCCAGTTTTGTTACTAGAGTATTCCCCAACTCAGCTAACTCCGCAAGTTCTGCGGGCGATGCCTGCCCACGGTTCACCAGTTCATCAATTTTATTTTTGAGGAAAATAGAGTCTGATTTGATACCCTCAACATTAGTATCAATGGTGTCGATGGTGCTATTTGCCTCTGTTAACTGTTGCTTTAAAATTTCCAATTCCTGTTGCATGTTTTCAAGTTTTTGTATTATTAAATCAAGTTTCTCGTTATTAAAGTACTGGTTTACCGGTCCGTAATAATTATTGATGGTTTTGCCCATAGGTCAATTATTTCTGTTTTGTATAAGCGTATAAGGCGACCAGTGACACAATAGTAAAACATATAAGTGCCGGTATCTTCTGTCTATATAACAATAACCATATCCCTGTTATATTAAACACCGTATGCAAAAGAAAAAGAGCTTTTGTTTTGAAATACGGATCATTTTTCTGGCTCTGTAATACAATCGTATACTGTTTATAGAATACGAACCCGTAAATAGCCGTAGGGATAAGGAATAAAAGATTAATCATCGTCCTTGATTCTTTTTGTAGTTTTCAATATGGTTTTATGAAGGTCATCAGTTACCTGTGCTCCCCTGTCTGTTGCTTTCGTGTTCGCGTCAATCGCTGATTTCAAACCGCCTGCTGTTTCTGCAAACCTTGTCCCCAGTTCCATGATCTTATTCATCATGTCCTGCATTGTTCTCGCCGACTTGTTTGACTGGCTCCTATAAGCCACTGCTACAGCTGTTAAAGCGGTAAACAGCGCCACAATGGCTGAGATCAATATGGGTACTATAGGGTCTTTCATAGGCTTATGCTTACAGTCGTGTCCACAGCAACACTGTCCAGCTTCAAAGTGTCTTTCCGTGGCGTCGGGTCTACCGCTGAACTGTCCGGCTCATAGACTTTTTTATCACGGAATGGACCGGTGCAGGAAGAGAGAAGCAAAAGGAAAATAAGTTTTTTCATACCATACATTTAATGACTCCCCCATGTTGAGGTTGATGTACAAATAAGAGTCTTTGTTTCATATTGGGTCGTCAGTGTAAAAGAAGTGCTGCCGTTTATAGTATCAGATCCCGCCCTTTGAACTGTTATCGTATTACCCGAATTGTCAATTCGCTGGAAAACGTACAATATGCCTACATTAGCCCCAAATGCTGTTGAAGCTGCAGGCAATGTGATTGTTACATTCCCACTTGTCGCATCCACAGTCATATAGTAATAAGTAAGATCAATGGTCGTATTGGTTGTGATATTATTGACCTTATAGAAGTTCCCTTTTGCGCTCAGAAAACCTTCCGCTGCGTAGAGAGATTTGCCCGTTGTATATAGGGGCTGAGTTGTACTTGGATTGCCTACATTGAAATTGTTAAGCGTATCCACATAATAAGCCACACCTACATCAAACGATCCGGCATGTGTAAACCCGAACAAATAATTATTCGTACTTGCAGAAGTCATAAAATGAGTATACTCTTTATTTGCTCCCGTATTCCTAAAGACGAATCCAGGGTTGCCTCTGAGGATCACATAAGTAGGTTGATCAAAAGTGAAAGTCTTATTGCCCCCAAAACTTAAAGTTCTATTTGCGGATACGGTCAGATCGGAACTGCCGATGTTGGTGCCACCCTGCTGATCCAATTGATATGTAACCCCATTCAATCTTGAATAAATATGGTCTGCATCAGTCCACATATCCCCGTGGTTGGGGGAGGTTGGCGCAGTACCTGATGGAAGGCGTAAAGAAGCAGCTGAAGTAGTGGAAGCGGCGAGATGTAAAAAGGCTGTGGGAGCTGTGGCCCTGCTTATTCCTATACCGACTCTACCTGAGGTAGTTCCAAACCAACTATCAGTATTTTCTATCCATACTCCATGACAATCTGCACAAGCTGTCTTGGTTAGTATGGAATGGAAGCTGCCGTATTTCCCGTTTGCGCCTCCTGTTTGATTGACAGTGGTTGAATCCAAAAATGCATCTCTTTGCGCATCGCCAGATGTTGGATTAAATGTATTCCTTGCTGAATAACCCCACTTTTTACCTGACGTTGACGCATCCGTGATAAGGTGAGTTAAAGCAACATTATTATCGGACCCCATCGTAAATATAGGAGTCGAGCTATTAAAATCATGGACCTCCCATGTGTTTGCCGATGATGGAGTAGTCCATATTGTATTTACCTGGGCGTTGGATGCAATACCCCATGTAAATGTTGCCAGAGTATTATTAACGCCGTCACCATTACCAACAATAGCGGTAGAGCTCCCATTGGAAAACCAAGAGGCAGCCTGGTTCTGAAAAGTGAAGGCGCCAAAGTCAGTGGTCCCACCGAGAAGCAATTCTCCGGCAGCATCAAGCCGACCCCTGACAATGTTATTGGTAATTAGATCAATATGATCATTGCTCGTCGTTCCGAACCTTCCAGTTACCCCGGCCATATTATTACCATTGGTTCTCCATGCCCTGCTTGTGATTGCTGCTGTATCGGACGCCGTAATCGCAGTTATTGTAGCCCAGCTGGTATTACTACCATCCGTAGTTAGGAATTTCCCACTATTAGATGTTTGCGAAGGAGCAAGAGCATTAAAAGAAGCATTGGCAGTTGTCTGACCCGTACCCCCTTTTGTTAGACCTATAGTTGTCGCGTTCCAGGTTCCTGTACCTATGGTCCCTAATGTCGTTATTGAAGTTTGGCCCACATAGGCAGCGTCTATGTCTATAACAGGGGTTGTGCCACCGGTCGAGCTTATTCTGTTACTCGTTCCAGATACACTTGTTACAGTACCGCCACCACCACCAGACCCATAGCCCTGCCTTTTTACCCATGCAGTATTGGCTATGTTTGTAGAGCTATCCCCCGTTGAAACAGTGACAGTAGTAGCTTTAATTGTATGATCAAATTGTTTGGTCCTGTCTTTAATCTGGGCTTTAGCCAAACAAGGGAGAAACAATAAAAAAAATAATATCTTTTTCATAATTAATTATGGATTATCGATAAAACATCCGTCAACAAATATCGCCGCACTAGCCCCGAAATTCTCACCATCTACATTCACCGCTTTTCTGCCAGAAACCGTTATATAAAAATTGTCATTGGTTGTTAGAACGCCGGTTCTGCGGGCACCTGTGATGGAATTAACTAGGTAAAACTCTATCGAAGAAGTTGACTTTCTTCTTAAATGAACATCAATTGCCTGCGGGAAATTGCTGTTGTAATTCGCCGCCTCCACGTTAGCATGCATGAGAGTATCCGAACCCGCTCCGAGAGTGAGGTCAACCGTGAATATACCTGTAGACGTGTCGCATTTAACCCGATATATATTTCCTGATGAATTAAAATAAGCCCCGGATAGTAAATCGCTCCCAAACCACGGGTCAATTTGCGTAAAGTTTTTCCAGATAGTGAATTGTGTAAAGGTTAATCCAGCAGACGGCCCGATTGCATACAAATCTTTTTGCAGTACATCATCCCAGTTAGCCTGAAGTCCGCAAACAAAATCAAAGCTGCTTCCGTAGCTTAATCTTAACTGCCCTCCTGACGTTGACACGGTTATAGCTTGCGCGAAGGCTGTATCATGACCGTCAGATTGCCCCAGAATATCCCAGGTTGTAGAAGATCCATTCCATGTGGGACGGAGAATACAGTGAAGAAGTTTCACATTGGCCTTACCGGATGCCCGCTTAACAGCACTATCAACCTGTGTACTCGTTAGCCCTGAACCACTTCCAGCCGTTCCGTTACTTGCTGCTGTAATCCTCCCTTTGGAGTCTACCGTTAGATTAGTATTTGTATAGCTCCCCGGAGTAACAGCGGTATTCGCTAAAGTAGCCGCCTGTGACCCGCTTCCCGGTCCGGCAGTAACATCCCCCGTTAATTGAGTGATTGCGGCGGAAGGAATTGTAAGGCTTACTGTGCCCGTTTGTAAAGCACCTCCGTTAACCTGTACGGCTTCAACAACTGGGATACCGGTCGTGACTAAATATTTATAGATTATCGTAACCGTCTGACCGGTTTGTAATGCTGTTCCAAATTTAATCCCCCCAGTTATAGTATTTACATAAACCTCATCAGTAGCTGGTGGGTAAGAATTTTTTAGCCATAAAGCATAAGGATGGACCCCGGCAAAAATTATTGTCTTACCAATTAAGGTTGTTCTCGTAAGAGTATCAATTTCAGCGCCTGAGTGAGTGTAATTTATTGTATCTACTACAAGAGTGGGGTGCGCAGCAAGCGAGTCATGGATGATAGAAGATACTGCAGCGGTATCGATATTCCCACCACCTCCTCTTATATGCAGCGTATCTAAGCCAACAATCAGCATACTGTCATTTAATACCCGGCTCCTTTTAAACTGTGTCAGCCCTCCTCCTATATTTGTCAATAAACCCAAACTGTCTTTGGTTTTATTAATAATATATAGTTCACAAGTACCGTTTTGCTTCATTATTCTCACCGTATCAAAACGCAAATAGCCGGTTGTTTGACCGGCTACTTTAATGGCTGCAAAAAGCAGCAGGAAAGTTAATATTCGTTTCATAAGTTTAATTAAGGAGCAACAGTGAAACATTCATCGAAAATTCCCGGAGGAACATCGAATGGACATGGCAAATCGCTGTCTTTCCATTTGATTAAGATATTCCACTCAACAAATGAATTGATATCCTCAGTTACCGGGTTTTTAGGAATTACTACTACCGGATTATTTGTAAGGTGAATCTGCGTACCGGTCTTATAAGCATACTTATAAAGCCTGCTCGTCTTTAAAAGATTCCAGAAAGTACAGTTTGAGGTGTAATTCGGATCTCTGATCGTAGATGTGAAATCATAACCAATTAAGGTTTCTGATTGATCACCATAACCAGGCCCGAGAACTTCAGTACCACCGTCGAACGAACCTATTACGGCCGGGATAACGATAATATCGTGTGAGAGGATACCTGTCTGCCATTCTGTTGGACTGGTTGGGTCAATAAATGAGAAAGTGTTTTTAATAAAGGCTACAGCCCTTATTTTGCCTTGTTCGAAGGACTCACACGGATCACATATATGCTCCGGTATTTCAACTTCGCAATCTGAAGGATAATAAATAGCCATAAGAATTATTTTTTATGGGCACTCCTTAAAGCACCCCTTTGAAAAAATCGTTTCGATTGAATAATTTATTTTAAATAAAAACTGGTCTGATTTCAATTTGTAATCTGTCCCTCCGCCGTATTCCTGTGTCCATGTTGTTTGAGAATCTAATTGAGCCCCGGAGAAGACTAGCTTAATGTTTTTATAAGGTTTCTCCATTAATCTATCCGGGAATTGCGATTGAATAAACAGGAGTAGTTCATCATGATACAGTTTGGCTCGTTCGTGCTGTAGAAAAACAACCATTACGATTGAATATGTATTGCTGATATCTCCTGCAGATTCCCCATAAGCTGAGCCGGGAACTAATTTGGTGGAACAACTACTTACCCTGTGATAAATCCTCACAGGGTAAGTATCATCAATCCCGACAAACTTCCCATCGATCTCAGGGATAGTATGATCGTCTCTTGGGACCAACTCAGCAACCCCGTTTAAGTCACTACCTTTTGGGAGTTCCAGGTAATCATTCAAAGAGCTTATTATGTTACGAATTGAGAACATCTGACACCAGTTCATTTATGTAATCAGTAGCGTACTGTTGTTCCTCTGTAGTAAGGCTGAAAATTTCTTTCTGTTTACCTTGTTCCACCCACCTGGCTTTTTGAAGGTTAAAGGGGTTCTTAAACCCTATCCCGTAGCCTTTCGGAGTGGCTATAACAGACCAATCGTTTTCAAGCTGTCGGGTAAGCGAAACAATTATCTTACTATCGCCCTTCCTGTTATAAGGCTTTTTCTGGCGCCTCTTCAGATAATCTTTACTGTAAGTACCTATCTCCCCCCCATCTGACGCTTTACCGTCCTCGTGAATCCTTTTGGTCATTTTATCAATCAATCCCAGTGAAACAGGTCTCAGCAAATACTCTTTGTCTTTTAGGACTTTCAGCTTACTTGCGATTGCTTGCGAAACCTGTCCTATGTTTGTTACTATCTTCACGGCAAATGATAATACGTCTCAGGATTCCCCCCACAGTCCATACAACACGAAGTAGTATCCATTAACTGAACCGACTGCTCTAAAGCTTTATCGTATTCCTCCTGGTAGAACTTTTTCAACTCCTCTGCTTGCTTCTTATCAACCGTGGTATACCTGTTTAACCTGTCTGTATTCAGCCGGAAGATCATCAACCAAACTCCGAGAGCATATTTCCAGGCCTGAACCAAAATGTCCCGATTGTCGCAGATCATCGTGTCGTAATCACAAGTGGAGTCGAGTTTGAAACACTTTCTCATTTCTGAGATCACATCAATTCTGAACTGCGCAGCCGCTGAACTTTGAACATCGGCCCAGACTCCGAGATAGGTTGTTTGTTCGCTGTCCGCTATTGCATCGATACTCTGAATACTTATTCCCGGGAGACTATTCAGGTATATCCCACTGGCCGGTTGTTCATAAATGCCGGCGCAGTAGGAGAGACCTATATATTCGATCAGGCATCCAAGCATTTTAAACAGGGTATGCGTACGAACCGCCGGAATAAGTACTGTTATCAATGAAATACTTCAGCGTTCCGTTGGTGCCTTCCAGAGGATCACCGGAGTCAAAAGCATTATCTGGCTGAGTCCACAGAGTGAAATGTTTAGACAGGATTACTTGCCATCCCCTTTGAACCAGTGTTGGTGAGCCTGCCACATCAATCGTCGTCGGACAATCAATGTATTTTAATTGCATGTCAAGGACTAGGTCCTTTAAGCAATCATCGGCGCAACCGAATTCATTAACCGGTAAAGGAAGAGTTGTGAAGATTGATCCGCCTGGTTTCTCACCAGCGAATGAGGCCACAAACTGGTTGTATCCTACAAACTTCACGCTACCCGGTGCAAACACTCCAACGGAGTTGGCGCCCCAGATAGACTGAGTGTCTTTATCGAAAAAGAAATTCGGTAAACCCGTTTTGCTCATGTCAATACCCGCACTATTGCAGCAGGCAAGAGCATGTGCTTTGGTGTAAGCGGCGAAAAGTCCACCACCTACAATACAAGGATCACCGCAGATTTCATTTTCCTGCAGATCCTGCATCATATCAACAATACCGTTATCGAGGATGAGCTTATTGCCGTCCTGATTGATATTGATGATCTTACCGGATGCACTTCCATCCGCTACGTTCACGCCAAACTCGGTGGCCTGCTGGGTGACGATGTCCTGGTTAATAGCAGCCAGTAAAGTATTGGCATGCTCAACAATCAGGTCGTACACCTCAGCCATTACTTGAGTCGGTGGCACACCCGTAGTTACCATGCGGCTTGCATCCACGCAATACTGGCGAATCTGATCGTCAGCTATGTGAAAGCTGATGGACCGGAAAGAAAGAGCCGGCACCGTCCATTCGAGATACCCCGGTTGGGTGTTGATGTCGCAATTCTCCTCCGTTTGTGTATCGGAAACAGTCGGGCGCCTGCGGTATTTAATTGTCAGGTTACGCCTGTGACCGGCTTCAAACTGGTCATTAATAGGGGAAACGCTGGAATTCTGGCAACAGAATGTCATTGCCAGCATGCCCGCTACGTGCATTTTACGTCCGGGTGCGTTGTCTCCTGCTATCTCAACGATATGCTTGAGCAAGGCCGGACAGAATCCGAGAGCCATTGTATAAAAAGTTTATGTGATAAAATAATTACTGCACACCGTTGCCCTCAAATGCTTTTAAAGCATCATTGGCAAGGCTTGCGAGAACAGGATTGGCGGCTTTTCCGTTGCCGTTACCATTGCCTCCACCATTCTGATTTTGGTTTTGGTTACGCTGGAACTGTTGCCCATTTTGAGAGTGAGAATTGGCACCTTTGCCGCCACCGTTTTGGTTTTGGCCCTGGTCATTAACAATGAGAATTTTGTCGCGGGCCAATATTTTATCCAAATAGGTATTTGGAGTATATTGTCTATTGTCCTCGCCAAAGAAGTTTGATCCGTCTTTTTTGCGGATGATAAGCTGTCCTGCATCATCTACGGTTAGTTCCGCAGCGTCCGCAGCAAGAGAATTATTTATAATAGCCTTGAGTGTATTGTCTTTTACACTGACCGGCAATTCGTCGAATTTTGTTTTGTAACCCCCTAGAAGACCACCCAAAGCATGGTTCATGCGAAGTTCGCTGAGTTCTTTTTGGTGAGCAGCCTTTATTCCTGCTTCCTTATCTTTTTCCAACCGTAGTTCATTATTTAACCGGTTGATTTCCTGTTGAAGAGTATCTTTTTCACCCTTACCACTGGAAGCTTTTTGTTCTTCAAGATGTTTGATCTTTGCAGCGAGTAAAACGGCACGTTTGGTGGAAGATTTTTCGCCTTTTATCTCAGCCCTGACTTCATCAGCAAGCTTGTAATCCTCCATAAAACGATCCAGTTCTTTATCCAGGCCATCGTAAGCCTGTGCCCTGTAATGTCCACCGATCTCAGGATGATTATTTTTTGCAGCCTGAAGACTCAACAGGCCGTTATCAATAGGAGTAATAAGAGCATCAGGTATTTGAACGGTAGTAAGTTCGGGCACATCCAAAGCAGTTTTAATAGCATCATCGTCAAGCTTTACGCCTGCTTTCTGAAGTAAAATCGTGAGAAACTCTTTTCCTGTCTTAGGCATTATCTTCTTGGTTTTGGCTTTGTTGTACCACGACGACCGCCGCAGCAATATGTTTTATCAGGCTTCTGCATGTTTAGGTTTTGGCCCTGGCTTTTTTCTGATTACAGGGTTTTCCTTGGTTGCAATGGGTCTTGGTTCGTCAACTGAAGTACTGACGTGCTCAATTTTCTTTCTTAAGTGAGCCGGCAATCTTCGGTTTTGAATTTCCATTGCTTTCTTGGCTGTCGTTGGAAGAGCGGTCTCTTTGAAAACCGGCATGTTGGTGACCGGATCAATCTTCGGACGATTACCGTCTTCAGTAACAGGGGATATAACCCTTAAATAATCTCCTTTGAAATACATGGAAGTAAAATTACTTTCATTTTTTCTTGAAAGTACTGTAAATTCAGTATTTTCGCTTAACAAGGCTAAGCAATATTTAATGAGTGTAATCAAAAAGGACAGGAAAACTTACAGCTTTCGGGAGGGCATGCCTGAGGATGTTTATCAAATAATCCTCCGCGAGCAAAACCGAATTAAGGAAGAAAAGAGCACCACGCAATACAGCATGGAACGAACTATTTATAATATTATCCGGGAATTTGACAGGTTGAAAAAATTGGAGGATAAAAAATGAATGACTTAAAACAAGCTGCTATTGAATTAAAACACGAGAAAATATTTCTCGAAATAAAAATTCGAAAATTAATTGAAGAGTTTCAAAACAAAACCGGTTTCGAGGTCCAGGAAGTGGTCATAACAGAAATTCTCAACTATGGGGATAAGGCAGTAAGGGAGTATTACGTAAAACTTGCATTATAATGAACCTATCCCTCGCCATAACTACTTACAAAAGATATGACTTCACCATCGAATCGTTCGCCCAGGTTATCGATGATCCGCGTATCGATGATATAATTATTCTCGATGACTGCTCAACCGATGGAAGTTTTGAAAAGCTGGTCAAATATTTTAAATCAGTTGAGAAGGTCAGGGTAATGAGACAGTTTAAGAACAGGGGTATGAGCTTGAATAAAAGAGATGCTATAAGCTATGCGAGGAATGAGTGGATTGCAATTATCGACAGTGACAATATTATAGGCAAAAATTACATAGAGAGCATTTTCACCAAATACAAAATAAGTGGATTACACCGTAACATTATATACATTCCAGAATTTGCCAAGCCAAAATTTGATTACCGCAAATATAGAGGTCAGTTCATAAATCAATCGAATGTTACCGATATATTGAATGATGAAATGGGTAATTGTTGCATGAATACTTGCAATTATTTGGTCCACAGGGATGAATATTTGAGCATTTATGAACCGAATAAGACGATGAAAGGAACTGACACGATTTGGTTCGCGTTGCTTTGGTTAAAAGCAAACAACGGTTTTTATGTCGTCCCAGATATGCAATATTTCCACCGCGTCCACTCCGGAAGTGGATTTCTGGAGGATGCGGCTTACAATATGAAACAGGCAGAACGGATAAAAAAAATGATCATGAGCTTATGACCATCCTCCAAACGTTCCAACTTAAAAGATACTTCACCAAAGAGCAGGAAAAGGATATGGAGAAAGATTTGGTGGGGTATTTTACCGGAAAAGCAAAGATCGGACTTTATACTATAGTGACCGAAAGCCCCGGAAGGAAAACAGACTATTATGTAGGGTTTATAGTTGAGCAGCCAGATAATCCCCGTCCGTTTATTATAGCGGTGGTTATAGAGGAACAGAGGAAGACTTCAAAGGATTACTTTATGAAAGTGGCCGATCAGCTTGCTGAGAAAGCAGATAAATTACCTGAAAGAAAAAAGGCTTTAATAAAAAATCTTCAATCAATATTTAATTAATGGTTACTTGTAAGCTATGGGCCGGGGCCGCCAACCAGTTATTTATGATCAGTGCAACAATATGTCATGCGTTGAGAATGAAAACTAATTACGCTATTCCCAGGAAAACCATTAATCCAAGAGTATGGAAAACTTATATAAACCATCTTCCGGAAGTAAGGCCTGGCTATTCGACTAAGAGTTATTTCAGGCAGCCGGGCCATTCTTTTACGCCTATCCCAGATGAGCAGGATATTACATTGGAAGGGTATTTTCAGAGTGAAAAGTATTGGTATGAATACAAGGAGCAATTGGCTCAGATATTAGGATTTCAATACAAGCCCGTTAATTACGTGGCTGTTCATGTGAGACGAGGTGATTACCTGCAATATCCTGACCGGTTTCCGGTATTGCCTTTCCAATATTATGAGAATTCAATTCAATGTTTTATTGATAAAGGGCACGATAGTTTTAAAGTTTATTCCGATGATATTGAGTGGTGCAAAAAAACATTTATCAATAAAGGACTCCATTTTTCTTATAGCGAAAAGAAAGATCCTATATCTGATATCAAAGATATATTCAATGCAAACGGTTATATTCTTGCAAATTCAACGTTTGGATTATTCCCTGCATTATTAAGAGCAGATTATCCAATTACCATAGTTCCACAATCTGATCTTTGGTTTGGGCCAAAAGGACAGGATATGAATTCGCTAGACCGGTTGCCGGAAAGGTTTACTAAATTGTGAGTATGAAAAAAATAATATGCTTTTTATTCGGACATACTTGGATATACGGAAATTTTAAGGGTATACAAGGACAGCCAACCGAAAGAGCTTGCAAAAGATGTAAGAAAGTGCAGCATTTCTATGGCCATGTGAGCATATGGCAAGGCACGTTTGGACAGCTTTGGTATAGTAGAAAAGATTGGCGAACAGAAGCAGAACAAACAATATCCATGCAAAACGCGGAACGAAATAGCAAACAATTTAAAGAACTGACAAGGAAATAACCCATGCTCACCCCCGACGAAATAAAAATATTCAGCTCATGCGCCCCACATCTCCCGGATTCCCCTATTGTTTTTGATTTGGGAGCATATAGAGGAGGTTATACTGATTTTGTAAAGTCTGTAAAGCCTGATTCGGTATGCTATCTGTTTGAACCCAATACCTCTTTGTTTTTAGATCTTCGCAAGAAATACAATGCTTTCAATGTGGCCGTAAGTGATACGACAGGTAACGATATTTTTTATACCTGCCTGAATAAGGAGGATGAATTATCTAGTTTAATTAAAAGGGAAATATTCTCTGAATTAAATTTTAAGGCCGACTTCATTCGAACTATAACGATTGATTCATTTTGCTCATTGTTGAATATTAACAATATCGATTTTCTTAAAGTAGACGTAGAGGGCGCAGAACTTGATGTATTGTATGGATCAAAGTGGATGCTAACCGCAAGTTCTATTAAATTCATCCAGGTTGAATACGGTGGCACTTACGAAGACTCGGAAACAACCTTCAAGCAGATTATAGAATATGTGTCTCACTTCGGGTACAAGGTATATGAACTCATCAACGATAAGCTATCTCTTGTGGCTCTCGATACTTTCATTGAAGACTACAGATTTACAAACTTCTTAATTACCCGCCATGACTTTAGATGAGCTATCCGTAAAATATGGAACCGATAAAGGAAGTTTGAAACATAACTACATGCAGTTTTATGAAAAATGGTTACCGAAAAATCCAAAGAAGATATTGGAGATAGGTGTACTTAAAGGTGCGAGTCTTGCAATGTGGGCTGAATATTTTCCTGAAGCAATTATACACGGCCTTGATCTTTTTTCAGATCATTCAGAAGCAGAGGTTAAATCGTTCCTTTTGGATGAGTGCGGATGTAATAATATCGTTCTACATCAGGGCAATCAATGTGACTATGTTTTACTTGATAAATTAAGGAATGAGAACTTTGATGTGATAATTGATGATGGGAGTCATGGGAGCCGAGATCAGCTAATTACATTCTTTGGGCTTTTCAATGGATGCCAATACTACATTGAGGATATACAGTGTTGTTATGAAGAATTTTATAGCCAGGGATTGCCTCAAATTTTACGTGCGAATAATTTATTTTACCACTTAGGCGGCTTGGGAGCTGTGTATGATTGTCAATCGCCAATCGTTTTAATTCAGTCTATATGAAATGCATAGAAATTCAACCGGGGGAGATTTTTGATCGACTGAAGGTGTTAGAAAAAATAGGTTCCAAGAATAGGCATATGTATTATAAATGCCAGTGTGAATGCGACAAAATAATTTCTGTTAGAGGATCGGCCTTATTATCAGGCAATACAAAATCATGCGGATGTTTGAACAAAACAAAAAACAAAAATATTATTTTGGGGTATAAAATTCCAATGGAGGGATCAAAGATTAATGGGAAATTAAGTATTGAATATAATACTTATAGACACATTAAAGCGCGTTGTTATACTAAATCGAACCCGAAATATAAAAACTATGGAGGTCGAGGAATAAAAGTATGTGATCGATGGCTTCTAAGTTTTGAAAATTTCTATGCGGATATGGGTAAGCGGCCAGACAATTGTGATAGTATAGAGCGAGATGACGTAAATGGTAATTATGAACCCGGAAATTGTAGATGGGCTACAGATCAAGAGCAGGCGGTCAATAAAACGAATACCATAAGACTTATAGTTGAAGGAAAAGAAATTCATCAAAACGGATTAGCTAAAATATTAGGAGTATGCCCTCATTCTATTAGCAATCATTTGAGAAAGGGAAAAACGGGGGATGAAATTGTTAATTACTTTAAAAATAAAAATCAGCATGCTACTACAATTTGATAAACTGGTATCTAAATATAATATGAAAGCGGATGGAGTTATAGTAGTTGGGTCTCACCACGCCCAGGAGCACCCCCAATACGTCGCAGCGGGTATAAAACGCTTCGTCTATATCGAACCCTGCGCCGGGGCCTTCAATGTCCTTAAAAATAAGTTCGCCGCCCACCACCACGTTCAGCTATTCAACTACGCCTGTGGTGATACCGAGGGTCAACAGGTCATGTATACCGGTAGCCAGAATGAGGGGCAAAGCAATAGCCTTTTAAAGATGGATAAACACCTTCAGATCCACCCGGGAATAACTCTACCCAATACCGAACTGGTTAGCGTTAAGAGATTGGATAGTCTGGGACTCGCTCACAAGGGATATCAATTACTGGTCATGGATTGCCAGGGATATGAGGGCCGAGTCTTAAAAGGTGGAATGGAAACGCTGAAGCAGATGAATTACGTCTATACCGAGATCAACCGGGACACTGTTTATAAGGATTGTACCCTAATTGAGGAATTAAATGAATTGCTTGATGATTTCATGCCTGTAGAAATCGGGGGCTGGGTCGGTGGCATGTGGAGCGATGCCTTTTATGTCCGTAAAACCCTTTTAATGGCGTCAATATGAGACTCAACGCTCAACAACTGGAAAGATATCACCAACGCATAGCACTGGCCAATGCTATTCAAAAAGTGCATCCCGAGTACCAACCAAAACAAGTTCACCGATACCCGGAAGACAATACCCATGAGTTCGAACGGTGGTTTAGTGATAACACTTCGGTCGAGGAATTAATTGGAAAGGTAAGAACCTACCTTCCCATTTTCTGGACCGCCTATTGGTGCAATAACGGTTATGGAAGAAAAGAAAAAGGACATAACCGGTTACAGAGATATATTGACTCTTTACCCAGAAACAAAACTTACTTTACTATCTGCCAATATGATGATGGATGTATGGTTGACTTCAAAGATTTGGACATTAAGATATTCGGAATGAGTGGTGGACGAATTGACTACCCTATCCCTCTACTCTGCATGCCACATAAGTTTGAATTTCCGTGTATAGAGAAAGATATATTCTGTTCGTTTGTAGGCGGAGATACGCATCCGATAAGGAAGGAACTGGTTAAGCAATTGGAAGGCAGGCCGGGGTATTACGTGACGATGAAAAAACATAGCCTTAAAGATTATTGCAATATCCTGGCGAGGTCGGTATTTGCTCTTTGCCCGCGTGGGTATGGTAAGACTAGCTTCAGAATTGCTGAAGCTATACATTATGGAGCGATACCGGTTTATGTGAGTGACCACTTCATTGAACCATACGGGGTCGGGTTTTGTGGTATACTGTATGAAGCACAAAGGATTTATGAGATTGATGCTTCTCTGAATTTTTGGATAGAAGAATTGCCTAATTTCTCTATTAGCCAAAGCGACAAAGAACTTTACACTTACCATGGCTGCAAACAAAAGATACTGGAGAATATATGAAAGGAAAAAGTTTTATTATAGATTATAAGATATACCCATTCAACATATTATTCTCTTTTGCCCAGAATGATGATGAAGTAATGGAGCAATTAATGAAACAAGGTGTTAAAGATCCGACTGACTGTGTTGTACATGGCGAAGGAAGGTGTATAATGTATTCTGAAGGCGCAACTATGATACGTATGAAGGTAATGCCTAAATACCCTAGACAGTATGGCATTCTCCAACATGAAATATTTCATGCGGTTGATTTTCTATTCAACAGAATTGGTATCCGCCTATGTGAAAATTCTAATGAGGCATATGCATACCTGATTGAATACCTGACCAAAGAAGCATATGAACAAATAAAAAAATGAACCCCACAATAATCATCCCCTACCGTAACCGCCAAAAGCACATCCAGCAATTTCTCCCTCATTACAGGAAGCTATTACCGGCCACTACATTCTTAGTCATCGAGCAATCAATAAATAAACCATTCAATGCTTTTAAACTCTTAAACATAGGCGCCAAACTTTCATGGGAAACATCAGATTACTTTTGCTTCCATGATGTGGATATGCTGGTTCAAGGAAAGCCTGATTATTCTTACCCGGAGAATCCTACCCACCTCGCCACAAATGCATCTCAATTTAACTGGCAAATGCCATTTCCGGAATACTTTGGAGGTGTTACATTATTCAATAAAGCTGACTTCGAGAAGTGTAACGGGTTTAGTAATAACTTTTTTTCGTGGGCCGGGGGTGACAATGAGATGTATTATAGGATCAAAGCAGTAGGTCTTGAAGTAACCAGGCGTCCGCATAGATACCTATCTTTGCCTCATCCTAAATCCCATCCTACGGGGTTTGACCCAGTGAGACAAAAGCAGGCAATGGAGCCACGTAAAGATGATGATGGATTGAGTCATGTGGACTTTAAAATAATTGGGGAGAAGGAAATACAAAATGGGAAAATTATAACGGTTGAGATATGAAGAAAAAAATGAAAATTGAGGAAATTACAAGCGTAGAAAATATTTTGTGCGAAATTCTTATACTGTCTGCAAATCAACTTAAGAACGAATGTATTGATCATGTTTTTGTTTTTAAATTGAATGAATTAATATTAAACATAGACCCCCCTTTTGCGGGAAGTGCGCGACAATAAATTGCAATTAGATATTGATATATTTTATCAATATCGAGACGATATAGATCGGATATTCAAGGGAATTATTAATAGCATTCACAGAATATTACCTAATCAAAAAATATTAGACTGGTTTCATGGTCCAAAAGAGTTCCCCGATGGATTTACGATTAATCATAATTATACGGTTGAAGATGCAAATCAGTCCATAAATAATATTTATTCATATATTGATTTCACGATTAATACACAATTAATAGGTATGCCTTAAACTGTTGTAGAAAATTGATAAAGATTATCTTCTATGATTCGTATATGTAAGGCTCAGGATGATCCTGAAGCCGACGGCTATAAGGGTGTAATCTTATGACCTATATTTATACTTGGGACAGCATTCCGCTAAATTTAAACTAGTTAATAATAACCTTATGCCAATCAAAAAAGGATACTCCAAGAAAACGATCTCCCGCAATATTAAAACCGAAATCAAGTCAGGTAAACCACAGAAGCAAGCTGTAGCAATAGCTCTCAATATTGCCCGTATGGCTAAAAAAGCAAGAGGGAAATGAAACCCAGAACCCTCACCATATCTTTCTTTGATTACTCTATAGACCCCAAATCAGACGGTTTAAAGCATGTTCTTTTCCGGATTGAGAACCAAAGCAACGGCCAATTTATAGCCTTTGACTGGGGCTATGCAAACTTTGAAGGCGGTAAATGGGAACAATTAATAGTCGAAAACAGGCTCGCTACGGTCGTAAAATGGTCAGAAATACCTGATCCTCAAACGATTCTATAATTAACAATAAGGGTATTGCAGGTAACGTTTAAGGTTTATACTTTTACGTTATGAAATATTTGCTACCCTTTCTTCTTATATGTTCTTCGGTTAGCGGTCAAAAGTTGATTACCAATGAAAAGGACAAGTTTACCGGTAAGCAGATCAAGCGCACCTCCTGGGAAAGTATCGGTTCTACCGGTAGTTTAGGGGGGTACACTTTCTATACTCAATTAACCAAGATTGATACAACAGCCTATTTTGATTTGCGAGTAATGTACACTGGCAGGAAATTACTTTCTGTTCATAAGGATGATGAATTAATGTTTATGCTGCAGGACAGTTCAATAGTGAAGCTAAAGTCAAGTGAATTCAAAATATCATCCTATGGTGGCGGGGCAACCGGTTTATCGGGTAGCCAGGCACTTGGGATGGTGGTTTCTTACTATATTAATGAGGAGAATCTCAAAACTCTTACGGGAAATATAATCAAAATCAGGTGGTATACCACAGATGGGTATGTCGAACATGATATAAAAGGTAAGAATTCCAATAAAATAAACGAGCTCGTTAAGTTGATTTCGCAGTAAGCTAATCCTTCACACATTCATAACAAGCCTGGCAAAGTTTAGTATCAGTCTCACCTCCGGGCTCCAAAAAGAGTTGATATTGTTTACTAAAGATGGGTTCATTGCAAACACAGCATGGTTCGCAGGAAGTTGGGACTTCCCGCCATTCAAGACTAATAATTATGACACTTTCCGCCATTAATTTTCAGATTTCCACTTTTGATATGCAGGTGTATTATATACTCTATCCCGGTAATCTAAAGGTACATTTCTCTCAGGTACAGCTCTTATTGCGTGACCACAATTATACCCCCCGGCACGAATAAAAAAGTTATCAGGGTTCGTGCCTTCAATCATCCCTGCCGGGAGCCCGGTCTTCGGATAAATCGGCACCTTGGTTTTCTCCCCATCCTTAATGTAGTAGAGGTCTTCCGCTCTTAATAATCTGGGAACTTCCGAAACGTGAAAGTAACGCAAATCAGTCATAGCATCGCAGAAGGGGCGGGTAGTTTTAATATCACTCCCTTGGTACGCATACCACTCGAAGCCCAGACCAGCTGCCGCCTGGTGGGAATACTGTCGGTTGTACTGCTGGATGCTATCGTGCGTAATCTGTTTGGTATATTTGGTTAACAAGCCATCGGACTTGTAGGTATCCGTCGTAATTTCTAATAATTGTGCATTTAAAGCCTTATAACTGCCCCCACTGGTTATGTTGGTTCGCAGGATGCCAGCAATTTTATCACCGATATTTGCCCCTATCCCGGCTTCAGTAAGAGACTGGACGGTATCTCCTATGGCCTGTAACCTGATCTGTTTTAATAATGGAGTTGGCTTGAATTTATCTTCCACTCCTTTCCAGTATTCATTCTGCAGGGAAGCCACGGTATTAAACGACTTAACAAACTCTTTTACATCGGAAAGGTAATCGTCCGTCAGTATTAACCTTGTCAGCTTATTTTTTATAGACTGGATTATTTTAAGATTGGCTACCGTAGTTTTTATAGTATCCCCATTAAGGTCAAGGCGCCGGAGTTCGCTCACCAGCTCCTGGTACATAGCCTTCTGGGAAGCCGGAATGTTCTTATTGAACCGGTTAATCGACCGGTCAATATCTTTTAATATGTCATTGAAATCAGCCATTAATAACCCCAGCGTGGTTTTTTGGGTTTAGGCTGCTTGACCATCAGCTTGAACATCATTGATTATCTTTTTTGAATTATCCAATTTTTCGAGAACCTCGGTTGCGTATTTAAGCATAACCCCCTTTTGTTCCTGTAAAGTCTTGCTCGCAAATTCTGGGTCTTGCTCTATAGCCCGTTGAACGAACTCATTAATGTTTGAACTTATAATATAGGATTCAGGAAGAATTCCTTTATTACTTAACCGGCTCATTTTTTCGTCCTCTGATATACTCGGTAACGGGTCTAACTTAATGGTCAGAGCCACCAAGTCCCTTATAGAATGATCGGTATTAAAGAGTTTCCCCGCATAGTCTATCTCCATCGCATTCAGGGTAACCGGGTTCATCTTACTATCCTTCGCTTTTTTGAGATCTTCCTGCAGATTATTAATCGAGAAAAGGTCGTATTTCTCAGGAACAGCGATTGCCGGCAGCATACCCTCAATTTCCTCGAAAGAATACTGGTCTTTATACCGGTAGTCGGCTATTAATGAATAAAGCTGATCCATTATTTTCACAATATCTTCTGCTATCGCATGCACGGTATTGTTCTGTTCGTCCCGGTCCACGGCTTTGGCTATTCCGCTTTCCTGCATGGGTACCGAGGCCAACTCTTGAAAGTTAATGGCTGCAAGGGCATCATAAATATGCTGTCGGACGCTTTCGTCCATTAGTCTAACAATCTCTATATCCTTCTGAACATAACCTTTCGGGGGTGTTGGTAGCTGTTGCTTACCCATTTCGGCGGGCTTGACCAACAACCCAGAATAAGGTCCGGCTGAAATGTACCCTACGCCTTTACAGGTTTCGCAGTCGATTTGGGATTGTATTGTTGCGTCACAACCGGTAAACCAAGCGGGGTTCTGGCGCCTGCCGGTTCCCTTACATTTTGTGCACTCGTTATTAGTATACTGCCATGGCTCGGGATAAACATGAAGCACCTTGGCGGCCTGCAAATCACTGTACTCTCTCACTGCTTCGTCGAGTTCAGGGAGTATCCCGCAAATACGGCTTTCGTACATATAATTACTTCCCTGCGCTTCACAGATTGTCCCACCAAGCTTGAACACCGGAAGCCTGCCAAGCCCATGTTTATATTCGGCAACCAAGGTCATATTTCCTTTTGCATCCGTCTGATCGTATTTGATTATTGAAACAGTATCAACCACATAATAGGACTTCCCCTTAACCATTTTTGTTTTGTTCCCGGCCCTCACCTGGTAATAACACCCTGCCTGATCATTTAAAATAGCATGATCTTCTGCAACAAACTCCACCACATCGCAGCAATCAAAAATAGTTGGGAAGGGTCTTAAGTACTCAGTTGGTTCGACCTCTGTTTCAAGGGGCATCACTAAAATGACCCCATTGGGATCAGTCAGGTAATTTTTAAGACAGACAGCAAACATCCAGTTCGTGACAGACTGAAAATAAGGGAAATTCTTTTCGCAATAATCCTCTAAAGTTTCGCCTTGCCTGATCTTTGGGAAGTTCTCAAGACCAGTATATTTAATAGACCAATCCGGGCTCCTCCTGATCTTACTTAAAGAAGAAACTATCCTCGAAAACGTGGGCTTGGTTTTTGGAACCCAAATTGTTTTTCTATAGTCTTTTACCTCAAGTGGTTCGTTTGGTCTGCGACACTCTATAAGCTCGGTAGGAAAACATCCTTCTGAGTGCGGTTCAAAAGCTTTGCATTTTTTTAAAGCCCTATCATAAAAGAAGTGAAACCGTTCTCCTGCAAAATAGGGCTTAAGATAATCGTAAGTTAAGTCTGCCATATTACATTTTTTGTCTGTCCGGAATGAAACTCTTTTTATCCATTAAAGGGAAAATATGTTGTGTTCTCATCTTATAAGCAGCGGCTTTCATTATATTGTTATACAACATCTTCAGATCACCCGTAGCGTAATTACTGCCACAGCTTAATAGATAGTATTTATTATACACATCTGATGGTTTGGTCGCGTTGTTTCCATGTAATCTTGGCCATAAAGCAGGGCACCACTTGTATGCATGAGGGTGAATGTCATAATAAGCACACGCGATATTAAAAGCCAGTTCATCGGGAACCTGGTTGCCGAATTTGATAAGCGTTTTGAGGTCTGGGTTTGCATAGACCCTTCGGGCCATAGCAAACATTTGTTTTACCTTATTATTCTTTTTGAAGTAAATAACCTCGCTCCGCCATTGATAGATTAGTCCCGTGATCTCATATTTCTTCCTGATCTCCTCCGGGTCAGCCCAGAAGTAATACTTTGGGCTCTTGTCCTCAGTGTGTCCTTCTGTTATGCTGGTAAATCCTACGTCTTTTAGTTCTTCTAATAACTCAGATGGACCTCTTTTTGGCATCCATGCCATATCAGCATCTAAATACAAGGTTTCTTCGAATGGTGATAAAGTATCGAGGTGGAGCTTACAACCGAATCCCGTTCCTCCCGGCAATAAAATCAATTGATCAAAAATCTTCTTTCTTTCCTCGGACAAATGAGATAACGAACCCTCACTGTGAATAACGGCTACAGGGAAAGCCGCATCAACCGCCTTGATCGATAACGCAAGATTATACGCAAGTCTGCCATAGTAGTTATGACCACAAGCAACTAAAATGATTCCTCTATGTGCAAGGTTCGACATACTCATAAGATGTTACTCCATTAATTTCTATAGGTACTCCCGGTGATTCTTCCAGGGTACAGATTATTTTTGATTGTAGATTTACTATAAAATCATTCTGAAGATTGCCTGAACAATTGATATAAGAGAAAATGTGTGGATCTCCGCCTGGTATTCCTGATCCGTCATTATAAGTAACCATATATCTTCCGCAGCTGCTCTCACTAACTGGCGTACAAAACTCAATACTTATAAATTCACTTGTTCCACCGCCCTCGCAAACCGACTGAACAAAGAACGTATAACAGGTCCCTGGATTCAGGTCGTTGAAGTTTACTGATGTGTCCGTCGTATTCCCGCTGTGAACCGGAGTAAAAAGATCATCACTTTCATATAAAGTATAATTATAGCTTTCAGGTAATGGGGTTGGAAGATCAAACCAGTTAGGAGTAGCTTCTGTCTCAGTAACAGTTCCGGGGTCCAATGATCCCGGAGGTAAACAAGCCTCTTCACTTCCTGAAATATTAGCAAATACGTCCGCATCATCGTAAGCTCCATTCGGACAGGTCACGCGGTAGGTAAGAAGGTTAACATTCGTTCCCGAAGGAGTGGTCGGTAACAGTGTGATCGTTAAGATACCTGATGTTGCATCTATCTCAGCAGAATCAACATAAGTACTATTGATCGTTACGATTTCGGCTGTGATTGGTTTGCAACAAATAGAGTCGTTAGCAAATACATTGTATTCGGTTGTACTTCCTTCATCGAGAGATTCGTAAGTCCCGGTTATTGTATCATCTACAAGAGCAAGTTGGGTAGCCTCTTCACAGGTCTGACAGTTATCATTTGTATTATCGTATGGGGTAACCTCAACTTTGAACTCAGCCTTTGCTAAAGGCCAGTCAAGCATGTTTGTCAACCATTGAATATTGTAATCTCCATCCTTAACCACTCCAATTCCTGATAAATATCTGAATCCTTCTATCGTTATGTTATCATGGCTGAGGGCGATAACCAGGCGTTCATGAATATCTGCCGGCAACCAGTCTGTTTCTCCTTCAAATATTTTCCTTATGATAACAGACTGTACTTTCGTTTGCCCGTTAGCAAGACGAAATACATTCTTCTCGTCCGGAAATTGAGGACGAGTGATATAGAAAGGAAGTCTGATTCTTTGCTTAAATGGCATGTTTTTATTTTTTACCTGATAACCACGATTCCACTTGCAGGGCCTCCGAAATCCGCACTAATAGTATTCACAGGATAGGTATCAAATGTTGCTGTTATACCCATGTTCACAAGATTTGTTCCGTCACTTACCCAAATTTGCACAGAGGGGGCATCACCATAACTGTCCTTAAGTGACTGCGTATACGGTATTGTCAGCGTTGATACGTTTGTAAACTGAACGATAGTCGGTGCGCAGCTTATTGATTCTTCGCTCACCGCTCCTGAATTACAGTAATTAAATCCGAAAGCGTTTTCATCATTACCATACTCAATAACCGATGTAAAACAATTGTCAGCCGTCCGTTGTAAACAATTGCTGCAAAACTTCTCATCTCCTATCTGAACCCTGATCCGGAAACAATCCTGTACATTTCTTACGGCTGTAAACCCCGGAACTCCATGTGACCAGTTGACAAGTATCTGGGTTGGACTCAGTCTGAACAACTCGGCTTCATCATTATATGGAGAACCAGTGAAGTCAAGTAGAAAGTTCTCATCATCGCATTCCGCCACAATCCCAACCTGTACCTGTGTACCGTAAACTCCGCATAAGGCATCTATTTCAGTTTCTGTTCCGTTTACGAAAAACTGGAAGGCAATGTCTCTATCATCGTAAACAGGTAAACAGAACTGAAGAAAATTGAATATGCAATGATCGATCACCCCCGTCTCGTTAAACTGGATAAAACTATTACGCGGGCTGGTTAGACTAAGCGCCATTTGTATTCACTTTATATATGTCATACAACTTTTGTAAATACTGTTGAATATGTGCATAAGCAACATCTTGATAATCGATTTCCAGAATTAGTTCTATTTGCTCGATATCTTCGTCGTTCAATTTATTAGCTGCCATATTTAAGTTTTAATACGAAATCACATTCGCCTTTCATAAGTCTATAATTTGCACTTTGGATATACGCTTTTATGTAATCACCTGAACCACACTGAATACTTATGAATCCATAGGGATTTTGCTTAATGATCTTATAATCCTTTACGCTCAGCGAATACTTAAGCGTCATATATTCCGGTTTCCATAAAGGAGTCGCCTCTGATTGATCGGCAAAGTCCGTCCTGTGTAAATCCTGGTTCTCAGATTTCTCCCCGTTCTCAAGTTTACAAGTCGGGTAGGCCCCCGCAATCTCACCTGTAGCTTGTAGGTTCCCCTCTCCTGAGGAAAAGAAAAGCTTACTTGCTGTATCAACAATATTCGCATAGGAATTAGCGATACTCTTAAACCACCTCATGAGATTGTAAAAAGGACGTATGCGCCAGTTATAAGCCGTTGCAGGGCTGAAAATATTGGCAGCATCTTCTATGTTCCCCTGTTCGATATGAAAGCCATAAGCGTCCCTTTCAACGCAGGCAATAAAAATCTCGTTATCGTAAGTGGTATCTGCTGCCCCGGTATCAGCAAAGGATTGACCCCTTGTTATTTCCCATGGGTAACCCCCTGCTACAAATTTGGAGGTAATGTCAAGGGTATTACTGACGGTCGATAGTCCTGTTCTGAATTCTTTATTACTATTGAATTCATCAAGTCCGTTAATATCCTCAACCTCCCATTTCTCGTAACCAACTTTTATAAGGGAGTAGTGAAGTTGTTCCTGGATGTTAGTTTTAGCGGTAGGGACGAACGGGAAAGAAAGTATCTCGGTATCCTTGTAGAAGTATTCAACTGGTTCAATTCGTAACCACTGGGCATTGGGTAGAAAAGGATTGTCTTCAATTCCCATCCCTATGTTATCAATCCCCCTCAGCCCATCGAATAAATCTTTTAGGCTGGCGAATAGTTTAGGATTCTCTGCCTGGCGTATATATAAACCGCTGGTAATAATACGTAATGAACCACAACCATCTTCAGAACTGGTGTAAGGCTGGCTGTCTGTTCTCCCGAAGTAATCGCTTTTTACCTTTAAACAATTGTCCGTAATTGCCTCAGTGACACGAGAGAGACTCTCATTAATTGCATAAACAGTGCAATCTGTATCTGCACAGGTTTTCTTACCTACAATGAAGAAAAGGGTTTCCTTATCGAAAGTGGTGTGAATAGACATTATAGCCTCGGGGAGGATAATATCATGTTCATTGGTCTTATACTCTATGTAGGCATAGAGTCCCACTCCTTCAATAAGAGCAGTACTCCCTGTGAAAGTAATATCAAAAGTTCCCGTAACCGGGAAACCATCACTACCCGAAAAGAATTCAGTTTCCTGTATAAGTATGGAGTCATTGTTAATATCGCCGTTCCCATCCCACGTAACAAGTCTTGCTTTACCTAACTCTAAGTCAACCGCACCGACGCTGTGCATTTCGTAAGATCCTTTTAACCTTACATTGTAATCAAAATCAGATGTTATACACTTTGTATTCTCTTCGAATAAAATCTGCGGAGACATTGGAGTATCAAAACAATCCGTATTACGTGCATTGTTTTCAGGCTGAGGTTCTCCCGTTGCGATACTATTGAATCTAATAACATTATAAGTGGGCCTCATGATCGTTGTGGAGTTCCCGGAGGTATTACAATTATTGATCTCAACAGTATCCCCCGCATCATCAACCTGGCAATCGAGTGCTATTTTTAATTCCTGCGCAGTTAAACTCATTACAAATCCAAGGTTATCATACTGTGCAAGGGCCGACATTTTACTAAATGTGACCTCAGCATCCATATCCACCTTCTGATCATATCGGTTCCTCATGGTCATTAAACACCCCGTTTGCTCAACCGGCAGGGTTACAGAACAGGTCGTTCCGCATGTATCCGAATATTTCCTGAAGTCTAATTTTCCTTCTAAAATAGTTTCCAATTCCTCATAAATGCCACAGGACTGAAGTGCTTTAAATGTCACATCGGCCTTAAGGCCATAAGTCTTTTTTTTAGCCTTCAAATAATCCGCTGCCTCACCAAAAAACTGTAAATCTGATGTACTGGCTTCGAAAAATATACCATGCCAGTTATCATCCCGTTTCATATTAAGAACGATATCAGAAAAACCCTGTGGTTCGTCAATTAAAAGATCGTCTAAGTAGAATTCGAAATACATTAACTATATTTGTACCTCTAGTAAACGGGTAACGTTTCAAAATGAAATATTATCAAATCCGGCACTAGTCTTGGTGCTGGATTTTTTTATTTACTACTATAGTATTTATCCATATAGTTTTTTCTGCTCATCCCTTCATCCTGCCATACCTTGAAGCCGTTTTCATCTACTTTTATCCCGGGTATCTTCACATGCTTGCCCACCGATTTGCCCAACTGCTCATAATCTATTGAAGGAGCAGAAATCGTCTCTCCTTTCCAGTTCATTACCCTACGATCAACTTCGGGTAACATCTGCTTAGTTTCTTGTGGCGTGTAAACTTTATCGTCCTTGCCGAGCCAGACAGTAGTTTCTTTTTTGGCTAAATACATCCGGCCTTTATGCTCGAATAACTCAGCACCCGCTTCACCAATCTTTCCGGGACCTTCATATTTATTTTTCTTACCGGTCCTGAATTTTGGTATCGTCCTGTTTGCGATAAGTGCTATCTGGGCTGCACCCAATGCGCCGGCAATTCCTGCCAGTATAGCCCCGAATGGAGGAGGTGCGCTTGCGAGAGCTTTAGTAACCGCATCAGCGGTATTTATAACAGCTTGGAAAATAGCGAGGGCTTTATCGCGCTGAGCCTGCTCCCTTCTTAATCTCTTTTCCTCAACCTCCAGTCGTTTATTTCTTGCTTTGGCTTCCTTCTCTGTTATTGCGCCGGCATCGAGCAATGCCTGAACCTTATTTTTCTCATCCTCAAGGTTTTGATTTTCCCTTGCGGTTTGGGCATCAGCAATTCCCTGGAGTATACTACTAACAGCATTTAAAGCCTCAAAAGCCACCTGGGTTCTTAAAGCGTTTTCATCTTTTGTTAATTGGGTAATATCTCTTTCGGTCTTTTCTGCTACCTGTTTTTTCTGATCCTGCAATTGTGCATATTGTAGCTGGTAATCTTTTTCGCTGATGAGTTTTTGCCGCTTTTCCTCCTCTAGAAGTGCTAATCTTTTGTCGATCTCGGAAGCCTCAATGTCTGACAATTGACTAATAGCTGCTTTTCTAACCTCAAAACTTTTACGCTGATCACTTGCAATTCTTTCCAGCGCCCTACGATTCGCTCCCTCAACAGCCTGCTGTATGCTGATCTCAAAAGTGGTCTGATCTTCAAGGAACTTTTTACGAGCCGCAAGGATATCTGCATCTCTTTTGGCATTGATCTCCTTTATCTTAGTGGCATTTCCTTTAGCTGCATCAATTTCTAGGGCAGCCTGTAATTCTATATTAGAGATAGTCAGAAGTAATCTATCTTCATCATTGGTCTTTATTTGGTCCAGCTGGGCATTATTAAGGGAAATTTGCCCCTCAATGGCTTCCTTACGAATTCGTTCATTGAATTCTCTCTGCAGTTTAAGTTGATCCTGGAAGCTTTTTTCTCTGATGGCCTTCTTTTCCGACTCACTCAGTTTTGTCGATGTTATTTCAGATTGGGTTTGAAGCTTTAATTGCTGCAGACGAAGATTAAATTCCTCCTGGCTACCTTCCCTCACATTGACCAACTGCGCATCAATATTTTTTAACTGCAGATCAATCCTTCTCTTGTCAAAGTCAGCCTGAAGTTCCTGTTTCTCTTTTTCGCCTTTAGCGATTAAAGCATTCCGTTGGGTTTGAAGAAGTCCATCCGCATTGAGTTCGAGTGCTGTACGTTGGTTTATAAGTTGTTTCTGCAGGGCCAATTGATCTTCCGAACCTTCTTTTGATTTAACGAGTGCGGCTTCAGTGACTGCTATTCTGGACTTCAAATCTTCCTCGTATAATATCTTTTTCTTTTTGAATTCAAGGTTTGAAGCTTCAAGAATATCCGTAGTCTGTTCATCTTCCAGTTTCCGAATAGCTTCGGTCAATTCTCTGCGTTTGTCAAGGTCAGCCTCAGTTGTTTCATCTTCAAGCCTTCTCAGCTGGTCAAGTCTTTGTTTCCTTGCATCTGCTATTAATTTTTGATTGTCAATTTCCTGCTGGGCTATCCTACTGGCCGTAGCTCCCTGGTTTTCCAGAGCCTTAATTGAAGCATCCCCCTGCTGACGGATGGCATTCGTTCTGTCCTCGAAATTCTTTGCGCCTTGTTCGAGCTCCACATTTAATGCACTCGTCTGTCTTGCAGCGGCAGCGGCACTACGTCCATACGTGGCTAAAAGGGCTATTAAACCGGCTATCGCTACAACAAGTATTCCTACCGGGTTAGCAGCCATGGCCACGTTTAACACCCTCTGGGCACCTGCAGCGGCGAGTCTTACGATTACACTTTGAGACTGAAGACCGTTCTCAATTGCTATCTGTGCATTGGTTATTAATCGTTGACGATTGGCTAATAACTGGGAAACCGCGCCTTCTTTTTGAAGGGCATTCTGGACGGTCTGAAGTCCCTGCAGAATGGACATGGCTGCATTGACCTTTAGTAAGGTTTGTTGCAGTTCCTTACTCTCATCCCCGAACAACGCAGCGGTCCCTTGGACAAGAGCGAACCCGCCGGCTACAGCCTGGACGGATCCGAGAAGGTTATCAAATAAACGGCTATCAGAAGCGGCGTTCTTAATCTCGGCCCCGGCATCGGCCATAGCGTCTTTAATTCGACCGGCTTCTCCTACGAGTGAATCTAATTGACCGGCCCACTGTTCACCATTTAATTTGATTTCAGTTATTTGTTCAGTAAGCTCTTTTAATCTTTGTCTTAAAGATTCAGAAGCTTGCTCAGCATCTCCCGACCCTTTCCCGGCCGCAATCAACGCAGCTATATAATCATCCACACTTACGGCAGCTTTATCGAAACCCGCAGCAACTTCGCCGGTGGACATTTTAAGAAGGTTCTCGACCGCTTTTTTACTTTCGCCAGATAGTGTTTTCAGGGACGCTACCAGCTTATTATAAATCTGTTGCTCCCTTGTGGCTGAGACTGAAATTTGGCCTGAAAGATTTAACCTCTTAGCCAGTTCGGCATTGGTTTGTTTAAAACCCGCAGCGAGTTTAGCATCGATCTGACCCGACTTCTCAAGTTTATCTAATGCCGGTTCTAACTGGCTATCGTCCAGAACGAGCTCTATTACTATTTGCTGATTGTCTGCCACTGACTTTTGGTTTAATTTGAGAAAGTTTGACATCAAGTACAGCTAAGTACTCAATCAGTGGCATGCGTGTGTACGCATCAATTGTGGTAGGATCGTAGTTTGCCAGCCAGCGAAGTTCTTCTTCCCTGGCCGTTATGGATTTCCCGACAACACTTTTGTAAGATTGTCGCGGTGAATTTTGTCTACTTTTTCGGCTACCCCCATATATACTTGGATACCGCTTCCGGCAGACTTCAAAGATGGAATTAAGTCGGTGACAAGCCTGCTCAAAAAAAAATCTAACAGTTCCGGATCTTTCTTCCACTTCTCTATTTTCTTATTATTGTATTCAAAATCATAAGAATACTTACTCTCCGATTCATCAAAGAAAATAACCGAAGCGAGTTTATAAACAAAGTCCGGCATCACCATTAGTTCCAGTCTTTCCTTAAGATTAAGGTTTAACTGGGCTATGTAAGTTATATTGATCTTCCGATCAGCAGGGTTCAAAAGCTTATCCATGGCCTTTGTATGAGCTTCCAGGTATTCCTTATCACACCTCATCTCCATCTCCGCATAAACAGCCATAGCCGCAAAAGCCCTCCCCGTTGGAACCTCGAAAGCATTATCGAACATTAAATATTTCTTCCCGCCATGGTCAAAGGCTTCCACTATCCTGTACTTTTCATCCAGTAAGTAGGGTTTAAACTTTTTCTTCCAGAACCACATCGGGGAATAATTGTTTTAAAACGGTTTTTAAATTGGTCAGTTTCTGAACAGGAGCAACGACTTCGTTCTTTTTTTTGATCCTGAATACATATTGTCTTTTTCGATAGTACAGGTAATAAGCATCCAGTTTATAAATCTCGTTCCTTGTTCCCCCGCAATTACAATTCCCGGCCCGGATAAAACCGTATTGTTTCAATAATTGATCGTGAGGTTGTTCATAATGCATCTGCTATATCCTGTAGCTTATTTTCAATCGTGACTACTATTGCGTTGAATCCCATTGCTGCGAAAATAACCGGTATCATTTCTATTTGCCATCCCCAAAGGAACACGTAAAGAGGAACACCGTACCAGGGGACTAAACAAATAGGGCATTCGAATAGTGGTTTACACAGGTATTCCGGAAGTCTCTCTTTTAACCAGGCTGCGACTCCTCCGAATATTGCTTTCTCCCAGAAACAAGCATAGTAGCCGTAAATGGCGAGAGCGATTATGAGGGCGTGATTAAGCATTTCTTTGAGCTTTCAGTTCTTCAGCCTTCATGTGCGCCTGCTGTATTTCATCCAATCTCTGCTGCCATTTAGATTTTAACTCTCCCTGCTTATTTACTATCCTTTTATTCAAATTCCTTTCCTTGAAATAATAGTAAACCAACATTGTTACTATTATCAAGATCGCAATAGCTGCCGAAATCCAAGCCGGACTCAATACCCACCACCATGACCAATTGATCACATTGCAAAGCTTCAATACAATAAAGGCAACCAGCAACAAACTTGTAAAGCCTATTCCACCTGAAGTATTTTTGTTGTCGCTCATTTTTACCCAATTTTTATTATTCCTGTGGCTTCCCCGCCGTGATCAATCGTTATACTATTCACGGGATACGTATCAAACGCTATACTCGTAAATATCCCCGCCGCTACATACTGAACACCATCCCAATAAAGTACTGTGATCTTCGGTGCGGAACCGTATGCCGCCTGCATTGAAGGTCCATATCCTATTGTGGTTGATGGAGTGTTGAAAAAAGTTGTTATGGACGGGTTGCAGCAAGACATTTTTGTAACAGATAATTTCTGACAAATGAATAAACCTTACTGTAACACGGTTGACAACCCATACCTAGTGCTGGCATCCCTATCATACGGTTTGAATTATAATGACCAAATAGAATAGCCCAATGTTCATTAGGTCGGTTATGCCCATCTGGCGATTTCTTAATTTCGACGCTAAGAAAAGCTTTCAATAAATTGAAATCCTTCATTATGTCGCGCTTAGGCACAACCTTGGATTCATCCGCGAAAAACCGTCTTTCCAATTCGTCAAGTTCTTCCATAACTAACTTATTAACACGTATCCTGTAGCAGCGCCACCATTATCCACATCGATCTGTTGTAACACGCCTCCGCTGAATACCTGTTCAATGCTCACATCAACCAATTGATAAGTATCGGGAGCAGTCAAATGATATACTTGTACCGTGGGGTTGTTACCGAACGCAGCCAGTAAAGCCGGTGTCCAGGTAATTGAGAAAGTGGTAGCATTGGTAAAAGGGAATATCCCCGTCTGACTCCCAACCGCCGGACTACAAGTAAAATCACAACCCAGCGTATTCTTTTCATACGTTCCACCCTTCACTACAAAGTCAATGCAATCATATTCCTGAGCTACCTTGAATTTGATCGGCTTACATCCTTCATCCTGAACTTGTAAAGAGAATTGACCTGAAAACTCAGTAAGAAGTCCGGGAGGTAACTCATCTACCGGGATAGTCCAGAATCCATCCGCATCAGTCGTAAAATCCCCCTGATAGAGTTTACCAAACTTATCAGTTATGATCCACCGGTAATCTGAAAGGGGGGCTAATTGAGCATAAACCTGTAGCTCTAAATTGCACTTGGCAATAAAGTCGGTAAAACAGCATGCACAACTTGTCATTTCATAAAGTTATAGAACTTTCAGAAATTATTGGAAAATAAATAAGCTAGGTCTTTAATACCCATTTGAAGAAAGTATTCAGGTAGTACCTAAAGCAGTCCAGAGCATCTAATTGTTTGGTTGGATCGTTACGATCTGACTTATCGAGTGTGCCATCTGGCAACATTCTGGCATGCTCAAGGTCAAATATCAATCCTTTGCATAAATCGGGGTCTAAAGTAACAGGGATGTTATGTAAAACACTATTAACCAGTACACGGTTCTCCTCCACCCTGGGGTTGACTGTATCAACTTTTAATTGGCCCATACCCAAATCCAATTGATTCTTAATAACAATGTAATAATTGAGATTATCCTTTACCAGTGCTGAAGAGTTTTGGCCGGTTGCATCCCCAGTAACCAGTAACATGTAATTACCGTATTTAGCCTTTATATAGTTACAAAGTTTATAGATATCACTATTGGGGAGTTTGATCTGCTCTATTCCGTATATGGCATTATTGTAATGCTGAAAAACCCCACAAGTAATTGGATTCCTATTGAAATCGAAGCTAAGATATAGCTCATGAGCCGGATTGATTGAGGTCTTCCCTATATGTTTCTCTGGACTGAAGCAATAAGCGAAGGCGTCTAATTCCTGAGTTATAAAACTAGCCAGATATTCCTGTGCGAAAGTCAGAGGGTCCAGCTGTAATCTGGCCTGCTCAATCTCATCCGGGGAAATAAAAGGATTCGCAGAGGTTGGCATTTGCCAGCTTCGCCAATCATTAAACGTATCCCGGTTGTTAAAAAGATCATAGAAGTAATTGTTCTTCCCCTTTGGGGTGGACATAAACCACGCATCGCCTTTAAGATCAGTGAGAGTAGGTCTGATAACCTGTGACCAGGCATACTGAAGATCTCGGACTACTGCTGACTCATCCGGAACCACCCTCTTGTATTTCCTACCCCTGATTGAATTGGGGTCTTCAAGGCTCCAAAAGTCTATTACTCCACCACCGAATAGTTCAATCCGTTTTTCCGTCTCACTTTTAAATGATACTAGCTCATAAACAATGCTATTAACTTCCCTCCAGACCTCCATGAGCATTTTGTAAGTTGGCGCCAGGTAAGCAACAGGGAAACCGTTTAAAGCACCATTTTCAGGATTATCCGGGCAAAGTAAAAGGTCTTCCGCTAATTTGGTTTTCCCCCATCGCCGGCCACAACATAAGACATTAAACCTTGATGCTTCAGATAGAACCTGTATTTGGCCCGCATGAAGAGCATCAAGTTCGAGCCGTATTATCTTTCCAGCACATTGGGATCCTAAGCTTAGAATTCCACGTGGACAAGTTGTCGC
>JADMIO010703165.1_pt1 | contig 67888 bp, 87 predicted proteins | sample 8958161 | NCBI WGS metagenome assembly JADMIO01 (sample SAMN16585339, study PRJNA669376) | soil metagenome | isolation source: Crop rotation soil | place: USA: Cullars Rotation, Alabama | collected 2011 | reverse complement strand
CGCGACAACTTGTCCACGTGGAATTCTAAGCTTAGGATCCCAATGTGCTGGAAAGCCGCGCACCCCTACCAGGAGTCCCAAAACCCCTCACACCCTCTCACAAGCCGCGCCCATGTTAGGGGTCAAAAATGCTTGCTGGTAGAGGTCTAAACCTCTCACTCAGAGGGCTAACAAACCCAAATGTGAGAGATTCCCTGTCATGGGTCGGGAGAGGTAGAACCGTATCATTTTCTAAAGTCACGAGATAAGGGGCATTAGGGGCGATTCTAGACCCTACCATACCGACATGGACCCGATACCCATTTGGCACTAGAGAAGCCGTGCTAGTGCTCTGCTACGTGCCTTCGTGAATATGATCCCGGTGAGGTAGGCAAAGGGAGAAGGGGCGAGAGGGTAGGATGCACTAGGGGCGATTCCTGCGCTCGCATCCTGGGTTTGATGTAGAAACCCATTTGACAGGGAAACGCTCGCTGTTGCGTCTCTCATTGCGTTCCGTCGTATCTCTGGAGAAAATACCTGAGACACAAAAACGCCCCACCAATCCACTAAGGAAAGGCAGGGCATATGAAACGCGTATGGATTGATGGATTAGTCGTATAGACCTATGCGCTCAATTAGTTGTTCTAAGTAGCTCTGATACACTTGTTGTCTGTATTGTTCATCTTGTTCGGAAACAGGAAATAAGAAACGTAAACAATCCATGTTCTCTATGCATTCTTTCATTCCATCAGTTGTCTGAAACTCCGGGCAAGGCCAGCAGAGGAATAGATCGGTAGGATCCCCTTCTCCGCTCTCTACCCATGCCCCTAACTCGTTCGCTGCCTTCTCCATCCTTTCACGTTCTCGCTCATCCTGGATTGAAACCTTCTCTGTGACGTTACTAGACCAAGGCATGCAGTATTTCCCACTAGGCATGAGTGAGAAAACCGAGCCAATATAGGACTCCATATTCCACCCATTATCAGTTTCGGTTTTTATGCCGTTCGTCATGTATCCTATGAAAAGCTTTTTCCATTCTCGCTGCCGCATGATCTACTCCTATTCTCCGAAGCGTTTCGGATATGCTTCCACATAATCGCCCCACGAAGAAACAACAAACTGTCTCCTGGCATAATCCCAAAGAAGTGTACTGCAGTAAGTATCTGCTTCTAGATATTCAAACCCCATAGGATAGTTTGAATAATCATGTTTTGAAGCTATGTATCGGATTGGTTCATGATACCAATGGCTTTTAGGCCAGATATCGGGAAAACGTTCATGAAGCGCAACCATAGCCCTATGGGCGTTGCTATCAATCGTTTCTCCATCGGGAATAGGGGTTGCCCATAACCAATACTCTAGGACGATTCTAGCCTGCTGCGCCTGATCTTCGTCTAACCGATGAATGTATCCCAACGTCTTCATCGAAGGAAGCTTTAGCTTCGGATTCTTCTCTTTCGGAAAGAAACTCATATTCCTAAACCTTTCTGGAAGAAAAAGCCCCATGCAAACCGAAGTCTACATGGGACTATATCTAAGGTGCTGGTTGCTGTTTTTACTTCTTGCGCGTTGCCTGATTCTTTGCTGTCATTGGACGAGGAATTTCCGTTTTTACGGGAGCGGGGGTTTCCTCTTCTTCGTCTTCCTCTTCTTCCTCGTTCGATTCCTCTTCGGCAACGGGAGCGGCATTCTTATACTTAGCGAAGAGGTCGCCTTCCTTTTCGCGATTCTTTTCACGAAGAACATTTTCTGCCGTTTCAACATCAGCGAGAGCATCCTTAATTGCTTCAGCTTTATACTCAGCCGGTTGCGCCATGTAGGAGTCAACCATCTGCTTCAAAATCGCGCGTGCAGCCTTGCTATCCTTCTTCGCCTGAGTCAATTCGCTTGCTGTTCGTCCTGCCATGATTTTCTCTGTCCTTTTCTGCTCTCTGATTTGAGAGCGTAGTGTTTCTCGTTCGATTTTCTTCTCTAACTGATGTTGCTCTCGCAACTTCCGATTTTCACGTAACGCCTGTAAGCGTTCCTCTTTCTCCCTACGTTTATGTTCTACCCTATCTTCTTTATCTTCAAACCTTTCTTTCGGATTAAAATCAGAAGGTGGTGAGGGAATTATTGGAACTAACGGGGGGATAATAACCTTCCTACCCCCTCGTTGTTCAAATTCCCTCTCAGTTTCAAAACGTTGAGTTCCTCGTTTCATGTTCCCCTCTTTCTAGGGGATTAACTATCTAGCGTTCCTCGGAATAGCAGGGTGCTATTATCAGCCTGATTTACTCCATCGGTTTCATAAACCGAGAACTGACAATCCGCTTTATAGTTATGGATTGAGTCCATGACTTCTTCAACGGTGTTACAGATTTGAATAACTCGAATATCATCATGCTCAAAAACAACAATGAAAGGCTTGGTCATGTTTTCTCCTTGGACTCTTCAGGGATAGGTTTCTCGTCCCTACCCGACCAACTAATGACAAAACGTCACTAGCGGTTTCGTCCGACCCTACTTAATTTCGATACCCAAATGCCGCATCTCCTCTTCGGCCCACTGTTTCAAGGTAGCCTGCTCATCCTTGCTGAGCGTTTTCCACTCTGCAAGTTGGAAATTAAGCTGCATCTGAAGATACTTAAGGGGAGTCATGTTCGTTTATCCTTTCCTAAAAGGGCAACTTCTCGTTGCTGATATAGCTTTCCCTATCCTGTTGAGCGTGAAACCTATTCTTTTTCTAGTTCCTTGGAATCAAAATGAAAGTCTTATACGCGTCTCGCAATTCTGACACTGAAATATCAGGACAGGAAACTACCGAAGCGTATACTGTTACTCCCAAGCTGATACCTTTCTCCTCTAACCATTCCGCAAAAGCTTTCGCTTCGGCATGATTGTCAGGACCAAAGTTTCCTTTGGCAAAACCTCGGTCGTTATAAAAGGTTTGTCGTTGGATTCTCCGAGAACTGTGCGTTTCCGATTGCTGAGCAATTCTGGAGAAAAAACGCCGTCTCTCAGAATCCCCCATTTTCCAGACATTCGGCTGAGTGTGTCTCATGATCTTTGCTCTGTTAGTCCGAGTGAGACGAGCAGTTGTTGCAGGCAGTATTGATAATCCTTTTCGTGGCACTCTTCAAACTCGAAAAGGATTGCCTGTCTACGAAGATACTCTATTGCTCTAACCCAAAACTCAATTGGCATGATCTTTCTCACGATACCGGATGATTCCGGCATGGGCATGGTGGGAATTGAACCCACTGAAAAACCTGTCATGCCCTGTTTCCTATTTTATTCCAAACTCCTTTCGATTCCTTCGGCACTCATCAGACAGTCCTGCGTCAATCTCTAAAGATTGCTCCTTCTCAGCAATCTTCTTCGCTAGCCGTTGAAGTTGTCCTGCTATATAAGCGACCGACACCATGTCAGGTTCGGCATGACTGAGTCTAGCAGACAGGGCATGTCCTAGTGTCTCAGCTTGATTCCTCATAGTGTCTAGGGTTTGTTGCGGCATGTTTGACTCCTCGCCGGGGCAGGGTAGACTATAGACCGCCGCCCTGTGCGGCGTAGGCTATCAACCAATCAGCATCTGTGGGGGAGTATTCGCGGAAAAGAACAAAAATATGGGGCGCGTCATGGTTTTGTGCGATTTGAACCCGAAATCCTTTCTGGAGAAAAGATTCCAGCGGCCAGATACCAGGAATTGGCTTCCCGTAGAGAGTTTTCACATGCAGAAGTTGTTGGGTGTCCTGTTGCTTCTCGCCGAAAACCTCCGTTTGGATTGCTTCACTGAGTTCCTCATCAGTTTTTGGGGTATAGGGAGTTTCAATATCATACTCCGCAGCAAGCTGCGAAATTTCCTCATCTGGTGCAACTGACTCAGGGATACAGCAAATATCTTGTTTGATGTTCTGCACATCCAAGGAGTCAAGTCCACAATGTTTGCATTGTGGCAGGAAATATGAAGTGTCGCGTGGATCATTCATAGGAGTCTCTTCCTTTGTTTTAACCGGAATCATTCCGTAGGCTTCTAACCATCCGTTCACACGTTCTTGTGAGACGCGAAACCGATGGATATATGTTCGCCCGGAAATATGCCGCGTTTCATTGTAGCTATATTTAGCAGCGAAACAGAGGAGTGCTTGTTCGTCGTTTTCTGCCCACACCATGAAGGTGTCTGAGTTTACGCTCTCGTTCATGTGACCAAGCTTCGGCGCGTAGTAGGCAACCGTTTCGGAGATGTCGCGCAGGTATTCGTTGGGAATATACGCTTTCCCCGTTCCTTTTCGGAAAGAAACCGGAATCACGTAAAGGGTGAGGGAATCTAGCAGGTAACTCATGGTCGTTCTCCGTGGTCGTTGGGTTGTGTTTCTAGTATCGGCACGTTCGGGATTTTCGAAACCCCATTTTTTGAAAAAGATTTTTCAGGCGTCCCAATCTCGTTTCTAGCCTGCTGCGGTTTGGCGTCTCAATCTCGGTTTAGCCGCTCCGCATCTCTTCGCTTCGTGCTTGTTTTCCTAGTTTCTACGTTTGACTAAGAATCTCCTTCCTGGTTTCAGGGACTTTTGAAAAAGATTTTCACACCCCTTGCATCCCCTGGATTCTGGAGGAAAACGATTAGCTCGACGCGAGAGCCGGTTTCAGGTGGAGAGGTATCAAGATCGGTCATTTACACCTGTGCAAGACATGCATGAGGCGTCTCCATGTATCGCGCACATGGAGCATGAAAAATAACGTTTTTTAGATGTGAGGGCTAACAGGTATACCGGGAAAAAGGTTGAGGTATACCTTAAAGATAGGTATACCTTAGAGGTATAGGTTGTTCCGAGGTATACCATTAGGGAGTGGCGAGGGATCAAGAGGTATGAAGGTAGGGTTCGCGCATGTAGGCATGGGTATTACATGTATAAAGCTAGGAACCGGCAAACGTAAACCGCTTTACACAATTCCTAGCCCTATAAAAACGACTTCTCTTCTCAAAAAACAAAAAGAAACGCTAGGCTTTGACTTTTCGAAAACGAAGAGTCGGGGCTTTTTTTGTGGGTTCGGCAGTATCAGAGATGAGAGGAGGCAAGCTAGAATCTTCTTGAGAATCAGGAAGAGGAGTGATAATATCCCCGTCTTCTGTAAACTCTACATCCAAAATTGGAGGCGTTTCATCTAGTCCTTTATTGAATTTTGCCATTTCACGAATTTCTTCAGGAGATTTAGCGCCGCTTGCACCATATTGTGTTTCTCGATCAGCAACAAGATTTGCCATAGGTCCAGAAGATAAAGCTTTATGCTGCCATTGTTTTAATCTAGTAGACGCTTCATGCACTTCTCTCGCGTCTTTCATAATTCCGAGAAAAATGTCTGTTAACTGCACGCAAAGAGCAGCAACTTGCTCCGTAGGCATCATATTTCCATCAGCAATACGTTTCCGAATCTCGGTTTCAGCTAAAGCTGATTTTTGTCGTTGAACCTGCATTAAATCATTTACATTATGCCGATATTTACTCGCACGCTCTACCGTATCGAATAGTGTCTGAACTTTCTGGAAAAAAGATTTTAAAGTCTTTCCACGAAGAACTTCTTCACCATTGAAATCTTCAGTAGAATACTGAATATCCATTAGCCCAACCACTTGTTTTAACATCATTTCCATTAGATGTGCAGGTGGAATTGTGTCCAAATTAGAGGAAAGTTCTTCAATACGTGCGGTGCAAAAATTAATATCATCCAAAAGTGATAACGGATCAGGTTGTTTAGCCGCCCGATCCATATTATCTAACAGATGTTTTGGTAATTTATGATATGCGCCGTGTTTTTGTTTTTCCTTTCTATTATTTATTGCTGTTTCTCCTCGTCCATGATGTCTTTTACATCTTCCATTATGTAAAATAAATGGAGAAACGCATCTTTTACCACTTCCATCACGAAGTAAACCATTACAAATAGGTTTTCCTTTATCATCACGAGCAAAAATACGACTTCCATCAGGTTTTACTTCAATTGGATATTCGTATCTTTTCAATTTTTTACCTGAATTCATTTGCTTTCTTTCAAGAAATGCAATTTCACCAGGAGTTTTTGGATTATAATTGCCTCTAGCCGCATTTGGAATATTAATCATTTAATTCGTTTAACCTTAATGACACAAACATTTAACATGAATAATGTCGGCGTATTCAATTGTAGCGTATATAAACATTAATGACCCGAACATTTATCTTATTCAAAACGTCCCGTAGCTTTCTGGAGAAAAAACACTTTATTTCATTCATAAGTGCGCTGTCTAAAAACTATGAGGTTGTCCCAGCCCCAAAATACCCACCTCTTGTCGCTGTTGTGTTACCCCAAAACACTTTTCAAGACTACACACACATACACTCTCGACACTTTTTCTTTTAATCTTGTAATTCACCCTATTTTCTCTTCAAACTTTCTTATTTTTTCGTCATGTCTCATGCATGACGCATACATGTGTACGCGCGCACGCGTATATAATTTATATATACTAAGGCGGTCTTCATGAAAAAAAAAAAAAAAATACATGAGAAAACGCGCGTGTGAAAATAAATAAAAGCGACTTTGTCTTGTAACCTATTTTCTCCCAAAACAAGCCTATCCTCAACTATCTGTGTGTAGTGGCGAAAAACGTTTTGGGGTAACGCAACACAAGGATAGTGGTATTTTCCCTCACCCCTTTTCTAGATAGTATCCAACTATACACTCCATTTTTCCAACGAAACGAGAGGCGATTCCTGAGATAGCCCCTGTGGAGAGAGCCGAACGCCCCTACCCGGCCCCTCTTGGTCAAATGAAGCGCCTTCCTGGCCTATACCTCTAGGGACCGATGAAGGCACTTTCATCCAAGCCGGCCTACCGCAACAATATCTCTATATTTTTCTCCAGAGAATTGAGGAACAGGTGTTTAAGGATAACACCGACAAGGGAAATATAAGGAGAGGAGTCTTATGCTAACGGAAAAACAAGTGATCAATTTTTGGAGGAAAGTAAGGAAACTTCCTATCAGCAAATGCTGGCTCTGGAAAGGGCATAAAGATAAAGATGGGTTCGGAGTTTTCTATATCAATCAAAAACCGATGAAGGTCCACCGTCTCTCATATATTCTACATATAGGGGAAATACCTAGGGGTGCTGTTGTTCTTCATATACCTACATGCAAGCATAAAAACTGCTGTAACCCAAAACATCTAAAATTAGGAAAATGGGGGATTAATGAAAAAACACCATTATCTCCTCTTCAGAAGATTGAGAAATACACAGAAAAAACAGAATTCTGTTGGAACTGGAAAGGAGCAATAAGTAGCAAATTTCCAGTAATGCGTGTTGGAAATAAAATTGTAAAAGTTCATAGATTTTTATATGAACAAAAACACGGCCCTCTTCATAATCGTCAAAGAGTCCTTCACGAATGTGAAAACTTATCATGTGTAAATCCTGAACATTTATACATTGGAGAAAAAAAGACAGAAAAGCGTTTACCAAAAGAATTAACAGAAAAGGAAAAAGAAAAATTTAGCAGCGAAGAAGCTGCATCAGAAATTCTTGAGATTAGAAAACTTCTATTAGAAGGAGTATCTCAAACTAAACTAGCTCAACAATTCAACCGATCAATCAGGGAAATTCACTTCATCTGCGAGGATTTACTATGAAAATGCGACCGATTAGAAATGATAAAGGGTTAATAATTCATTATGTTCCAGAAAATTGGTATACAAATGCTATTGGAACATTTGAAAACGGAGAATATAGACTTGGTGTAAAGTTTAATGGAGAACCCTATAAATTTGACTTTGAGTATTATCTTGGATCACCGGTAGGGACCGCTAATTACACAGCAGAAGAAGTTGCAGGATACGGCTGTATAGGGGTATATCGAAAATGATTAAATGTAATTGCTGCAATCACTATTTTCGAGAAGCTGAATTGACAATGGGAGTGTGTGATAATTGCTGGAGGAAAATGGAATCGTCCTCAAATACAATCACATGTTTATCATGCGAAGAAGAAATTTCAGAAGATAAGATAATCCGTGGTGTTTGCCCGGAGTGTAGAAAAGGAGAAGAAGATGCTAAATGATGATCAGAAAATGTTTCTCCATCAAATACTAGATGAAATTGAAGGACTTCGTTTGATGGAGAAAAGGCGAGGAAAACTCAAAAGGCACCTATATACTGTGATGATGTGTGATAAAGATATTGAAGAAGTCGAAAGACAAATAGCCGCAAATGGACAAGACATTCATCATCAAAAGAAATATATCTACAAACTCCTCGCTCAAAGAATGGAAAACTTTGAAGTTCCTCAAATTCTGGAGATAAACAATGACTGAGAAAGAAATCAATTCTTTAAAAGAAGCTGTTCAAACAGGACGTTTTCTTCCTCCAGAAGAAGGGTTAATTGAAAAACTTCTAGAGCAATATTTAAGTTTGAAAGCAGATATTATTAATATAATACCTCATATTTCAAGAAGTTCATTAATGAATTCCACTGAAAGTGCATGGGACTCTTACTGCGTTTTAAGAAATTTGAAAAATGAATAATAAATTAGAGAGATGTTTGAAGGTAGTAGAATCGACCATAGCTGGTAAACACTACCCAAACTATATTGACAAAGAACAAGTAATTGTTTCGGCTAAAGTCGGGGCATGGCAATGCTGGCAGAAGAAACCAGAATTTAACTGTGCGTATGTAGCAGGACTTAGAGCAGCAATAGAAGAACTAAGAAGGCAAAGCTTTCTTTCCAGAAGGATGCAGAAAAAGAGAAATACTGATAATGTTCAATATATGTTTCCTTTATCGCTGGATGCACCTGTTATAGAAAACGGTTCAAATTTATCAGATTTAATTCCAGACAAATCATTTAAAGAAAGAGAAGACAATTTTCTCACTTCTGAAATGCTGAGAACATATGTTAATTGGCTGCCAACTAAACAACGAGCGGTAATCAGACTTTACTATTTCGGAGAAATGTCAACACCTGAAATTTCTAGGAAAACAGGGTGGTCAGTCTCGTATATTCAATTGCTAAAAATTCAAGGAGAAGAAAGATTATGTCAATACTTAAAGTAATTTCAGGCGGGCAAGACGGGGCAGATATTGCCGGACTTCGAGCAGCAAAAGATTACGGTATTGAAACGGGCGGCTTTATGCCTCTCAATTATGAAACTGCCTCTGGTTCTCGCCCTGAATATAAAGACTTGTATAATATGCATGAAGTCCCCTATGAAGGAGCAAAAGGATATAGATTTCGAACACTCCTAAATATAGAACACTCAAACGGAACCGTTCTTTTTGCCCATACATGGGATTCACCAGGAACTAAATTTACCCTTCATCTTCTAAAACATCATGGTAAGCCGTTCATGATTGTCCATTGTATGAGAAGTGGAGCAGAATTATCATGTCCACCCACTATTACTGCATGGAAGGGTTTTCTCTCCAGAAATAATGTGCAGGTTTTAAATATTGCAGGAAATCGCGATCCAGATTTAGAAGAACCTGTATACAAATACCTTGTAAAAATCTTCATAGCATTAAAGAAGGCAAAATAATGGAACAAATACTTATAGGTATAGTAATATTTGTATGTGGATTTTGTGCAGGCGGTCTTTTCACAATTATGATATTGAGGAATTAAATACATACTAATGCTTTGTGCCGCATCTTTTATGGTAGGCATGATATTTGGGGCAGAGTTTTAGATTATCCTCACTCGGTGGTATACTGAAGAAGACATTGTAACCAAACCTACGATCACCAAGCATGATGAAAGTATTATTGAAAAAGAAGATTAACCTACTCCGGCATGAGGTATACTAGAGACACTGGATTTTTTCTCCAGAGGAAGGATGCAAGATGCCAAAACTATTCAGTAAAATGACGGGAAAAGAGATCAAAGAAGGAGATAAGATAATCTCTTTTAGAGGGGAGGAGTTTATTTTTATCAATATTGCTTCTACGAAAAATACCGGAAAGCTTTATGTAAAGCGGGATGAAAAGCCAGGTGGCGGCCAAGAACTATATACACATGTGTTTCCTGATTTGGAGATTAAATAATGGGAAATAAACTTCAAAAAGCGATTAAGTGGCAAATTGCATATCTCAAGGCAGAAGATGCTGCTCAAGTGCTTGCTGATATTGCAAACCTTACCTTTGAAAAGCTGTCAGACAAAGACAAGACAGAATATACAGAATTTTTCGATAAAGTAAGAAAATCCGAAGCCGACATTGCTTATGATCTAGAAAACATTGACGAAAAAGAAACTGTCCATAAGTTTCCTAGTCACGAAGAAATTATGGAAAAGGTTGAAGAAGATAACGAAAACAGGAAATGCCAAAATTTTTTAGATGAAATAGTCAAGCTCTCGCTAAACTACAATCTCTCACTATCGCATGAGGATCAGCATGGATCATTTAAAATAGAAGAATTTGATTCTGACAATATTAAGTGGTTAAAGGGAGCTATTATTGAAGTATGATGATTTATTGGGGTTATTTTTCATGTTGGACGCATGAAGATATTGCAGGTGATATTCTTCTCATGCTTGGATTGCGCGGATATTCTCTGGAGAAAAAGATAGGAGAAGAAAACACCTGCCCATTTTTCTTCCAGAGAACTAAGCCGTTCGGCATTATTCAAAGGAAACGTGGTCCGCCGTAGCAATAAGAGAAAGCGTTGGTGGAATGGCGCTGTAAAATATCATTCCACATTAGGGGGCATAGCTCAATGGTAGAATGGGCAACTTATAATTGTCTGATTTGAGTTCAATTATCAACGTCCCTATTGGTATAGGAGGCAATACTATGAATTCAATAACAGCATTAACCCGTGATCAAGCAGAAAAAATCTATAATGGACTTATAGCTCATAATAAGACAATTAGAACTACTACTGGAAAGGCCGTTTATTTAGTAGAGCATACTTTTGATATTTACACCCATGATGGATTTCTTCTTTCCAGAAAAGGAACGTATACTGTATGGTGGTGGCGTCATTTTGACAAAGACAAAGATATAAATGAAGTTGATATAGAAGAGATATTGTTTAGATAGAGATTAGCACCTATAGCTCAGCGGATAGAGCATTTGTTTTCTAAACAATTGATCGCAGGTTCAAGTCCTGCTAGGTGCGTATCATTAGTGAGTATGGAAGAGAAAGAGAAAATTATTTATAGAATGATTGATAGTTTGCCTCTGTGGCGTAATTGGCAGCACGCGACGGTCTTAAAAACCGTTGGATAACATCCATGAGAGTTCGATCCTCTCCAGAGGCATTATGTATTATAGATATTGTTTTCATCTGAAAGAAGAAAATACATATATAGGTATTTTTGCTATAAAAAGCGAAGACTGTAATATTGATATTGCGTGGTATTACCCACCTGGCTGTTCTTGGTTAAAACCAAATATAGAAAAAGAATATTTACGAAATAAACCCATAGAGTTTTGGTTCACTGAAAAAGGGCATCATCGTTTTATTGAAGAAAGAGAATTTGAGGAAATGATTTTATGCGACCCTTGCTTCGATCATATGCCTATTGTTTGTAGAGTTCGAGAAGAACTAGAGGGTAAAATCTATTATCAAGACGAATATCAAGTGGCAATATTCCTATGAGACTATTTCTTAGAGACAAACCAGGAACAATGGTTCAAGTGGTAGATACCGATGAAGCAAGAACACACGTAACAAATATCTTAGCTATCTATGTTAGAGGTTGTTATCATGAAAAACTATCAGATGCTATGAAATGCAAAAACTGTGTTTATCATCCAAATTTAAATACAATTCTTTGGAACGAGTTCAGAGTATCTGTATTTCAAACTTACGGTATTGAAATTCCGCCAAAGTTTATTAAGGTATAAAATGCAGAAGAGAGAAATTTTAAATGATCTTGCCGGTATTGCTCATGTTATTCATGTAGCTTTTCCCCAGGCTTCACAGAAACTACTAAATATTGCCGATGAACTAAGGAAACTAATTCCAGAACCAAAACTTGTAGATCATTCAAATGGAAGACTGCAAGAAAAAGCAAGACAAATTATTGAGGAAGTAGAAGGAAAATCATGCAAAAACCGTCAAGCCTAAAACCTGTTACCCAAGAACGGATTATCTATAAATCTCAATTAGATTTTATGGGTCATGGTCATAGCGATAGAGTTAGACTTATTGGAACAGAACCAAAAATACTCAAATTAGTAGAAAGAGATAATAAAATAACAATATGGACAGAAGTAACGATCGCTTCTGCTGTTTCCGGTAATTGTTGTGATTTGATTGTTCATCAACGATGGACCGGACAACCGTTTTCTTCAACTAAAAATGTATTTGGTGGCCCCAAGTATTACGATACTATTTTCTTTGGTTCTCTTGTCTATCATATTTACATTGAGGAAGGTTAATAATGGAAACTAAAACAACTCGTTCTGTTGTAACTCCTAACGGTATTCATCTAGAAATAACTGTTCCACCAGGAGTTATGGATACAAAAGAACAATTAGAAAAACTTTGTATTGGGTTTGAAACACAATTATTTAAACCAGCAGAAAAACAATGGGAATCTAAACTTCGTATGAGACTAATTCAAATAGGAATTAGAGAATTATCTTTGTATGGGTGGCAGCGAGAAGTTGATAAAGCTCGCAATAAAAACAAAAAGAAGAAATTAGCTAAATGGGAATCCGCTTTAAGAAATGCAGAACAGGAATTAGCGAAACTAACAGACTCACTAATTCTATGGTTGAAGCAGAATCCATACCCGCACCATCACTTTCTGGAAAAAGAAGATTCAGAAAAGTCAAACTCAGAACCTCGATATATCCTAAATATTCTGAGGCCAAACATCTTCTAGTATCAGAAAACCCTGACATACCACAGGATGAAATGGATCGCGCCGTTGGAATAGCTAAAACCATTGCTTATAACATGTCACGATATACATTTTATGATATAGATACCGAGGTTTTTTTCCCAGAAGCACTACGGATTGTTTGGGAATACCATCTTCGTTTTCAAAAAGCTCTATGTTCCGTTTCTTTTTCTCACTCATGCAGGCGTCTTCTTTTCCAGAGATTAACAGAAGAAAAGCGTAAACAGAGTGTGTTACCTGTAGCTCTTGCTAAAGAGATAGCAAAAAAAAGGGGTAATGGGGAACAGGTAAAGCCTTGGTTGGAGCAACCATGCTCATTATCTTCGGTTCCATTTAAAGATTTTTTCGTTTTTAACGATGATTCTTATAATGACAAGAATACTTATTTAGAGAATCATGCGCCGCAAGCACAAGGATACAACTCCCATGAACACATGGATATTGAACCATTCCTTGAACAGATACTTTCTCAGATTGACCCACTAGACAGGGATATAGTTATCTGGTATCATGTGGAAGGGTTTAGTTACGAAGAGATTGCTAGGCATGTTAAGCTTAGCATCTTGCAGGTTCGATACCGTTTACAGAAGGCAATGGTGGCGCTGAAAAAAATAGCAGAGGGTTTTTGAAGAAGAGGCAAGAATTTGCCCGACATAATACATGAAGGTGATACCATTCTACTCGAATGGTGTGCCAAAGGTTCTCAACCGGACCTTGAGGGAACTGTCATACAACTTTCCGACAGGACAATAACTATACTTCTCGGAGAGGATAACGAACACCTAACAGCTTATGTATTTAGGAAGTCCGATGGATTTTCTAATCCAAACATAGGCTATCGACTACCAGAAAGACTGATTAAAAACAAAATGGCTACACTAAAGAAGACTACACTAAAGAAAACTACTGCACCTGTAAAGGAAACTAAGGAAAAGCCTGCTGCTGTCCCGGTAACTTCTGGAAGAAAGGGCCGCCCTTCTACTCGGACAGCAAGAGCACCGATGAAGATTACTGCTTTTACGGATGCACCTGCGAAGAATGTTTTGGAATTGAATACTTCTTCTGCTGGATATCTGAGATTTTCCGAAACCCCTGGTTTCAAGATTACTCCTCGAAAGAGGGAAGTAGAGCCAGATAAGGCACATTTTGTAGATCAATGGCAGGGTGCTGCTGATCTTGGTGCAACTGTTGAATTGCGATTAGATAAGGCGGCGGCAACGTATGCGTATACTATTGCACTTCCTCAATTGCGTGAAGAAATGAAGAAAGTGGGTAGAGGTTCTGGCCCTCTATTGAAAACAATTGATAAGATTGAAATGGCAATTCAGGAGAAATTTGGTCTAAAGACACGAAAAGCAGTTTCTTCTCCAGAAAAGCTTGTAAAGAGCAATTCTATTGCTAATAAACCTGTAAAGCGTGGACCTGGTAGGCCAAAGTTAAATCCTGTCCCTACTTCTACTCCTACCGTTAAGAAGAGAGTAGAAGAGGTAAAGGCAAAGACGTATACTCCCAAGCCTGAAAAACCAATTTCCAATGGCCGACGAAAGCCAATGGATCAATCAGGAAAGATTAAGCTAAAGAAGGCTGTAGCTACTTAATAATAAGGAAACGTCTCTAGGCTTCGGCCTAGGGGCGTTTTTAATATCATGCAAGAATTTTATGAGCAAAGCACCGACAAGGGACATGATATTTCAGAAGGAGAAATGGCTTATAAAATTGTAGAAAAAAACGGTAAATTCTTATTCCAAGAATATTTAGCTGATGATCCTAGTGATTGTGAAACCCTAGAGGTTCATGATATACGAGAAGAGGCCGAAAAATCTTTAAAAGAATATCTGAATATAAAAGGAGGAGATACCAATGAAATTCAAGAAAACGGTTGAGACAAAACAACCTGCCCCCACAATTGTTGAAACTCCGAAACCAAAGATAAAGACAAAAAAGGAAAAAGAAGAAGGTGCGTATCTTATTAAAGAGAGTGGTAGTAAATTAGTAAAAGATTTGAAGCCTGGAGATATTGTTATTTATTCCGGTCATCCATGCGAAGTGCTTTCCATTGGAAAATGTCTGGATAAAACAAAGTCATATTTTAAAATGGTTAGTCTTCACAAACACCCTATTCATGGGGCATTGACCCTGCCCTGTCTTGCTAATGACTCCTTCTCTACCGCCATAGTCTCTCGGCAAAAACTGGTTTAGCCCTCGCCCATGTGGGTATACTAAGGAAGATAATCAACGTCTGCCCGGATCTATGTAGGATATCTTACTATCTTATATAGGTCTGGGATTTTTCTGGAAAAGAGAATTTCTCTCAATGATAACAACAACCGGATACCGCACAAAACTCATGACAGAGAAACGCGCACAATCATTTTGCAAATGCGTTTCAGCTAATTCTCGTTTTACCGCTGCCGAGGTATGCGGACAAAACGGGAAATTTTTCGTATATTACGAACCCACTAATCCGAAGCGGCGGGAATTTCTTTTCCAGAAAGCGCAGGCAGATCGGATCGAACGTGCAAAGTCTCAGAAGGATCAATACGATTTTAATTTTATTGGTCATGCTTGGATAGTTGTTAAGAAGAAAACTCAAGAACAATACGAGGTTTCCGAGTATGGATGTTCCTGCCCGGATTTTCAAAACCGAGGGAAGGATCTAGGAATCCACTGTAAACATATGAAGATGACCGAAGATAGGAAGGTAACAAATGCTGCAAGAAAATGAGTGGATTTTCTTTGACGATAACCGAACTGTAGAAATCTATCTCCTTTTTTCTCAGAAAATTAAAAGGTAATGAAGCACTATAGTTTTACTGTTGGAGATTTTAACGATCCTGTTTGTTTAGGGTTTCTCATACAAGCACAAAGTCATATTGACGCTATTGTAACTGGAAAGGAGTATGTAGAGCAACTCAAATGTTTACCAGGAGGTGTGAGTTTCCCACAACCTTTATTAAATGATAAAGGTGTAATATACTACGGGGCAATCTCTATACCAGATAATTATATCTGGTATTGTAAGGAAATTAATTTAAACGATGAAGTTCAAGAAAGTAAAAAATACAATCCGGACCCAGCCGCAACAAAAGGATACTAACTTTTCTTTTGAATTTAATGTTAAATACCATTGTATCATGAAAGGTAGGACGAAAGAAGAAGCATTAGCTAAAATGCAAGCTATGCACAAATGGCAATCAATCCCGTCTGGTAGAACATTTTTAGTGCCGTTGCATAGGCCGCTGCAAGAAGGCTTTATTGATCATTATATTGTATTCCCCCAAGTGAGATTAAAAAATGAGTAATCAGGAGTATCCGTTTACTAAACACACCTTCAAATTGAAGGGTGATAATGTGATGAAGAAAATAAAAGCCATGAAAAAAAGAAAACGCAGACGCATTCAAGAAAAGAAAGGTATTAAAAATGAGCGTAGGTGAAATAGTTTTTATTTTTTGCTTTATATCTGTTGTTGTATTATTTGAATCTCAAACAATTCAAAGATGGTGGTGTAAAAATAAACACAAAGAGTTTCTCAAAAAAGAAGTCTTTCCTTGGAGAAGTATGTATGTTGTAAAAACATATTATGAATGTAAAAAGTGCGGTAATTCTTGGGTAGAAATAAAGGATTATGATGCCTTATAGAGATAACCTAAATAGTAGATATTCGACATTAAGAGGTATGAACGGATATGTAGGCCGCCAGCATAGTATCCAGTTTCCCTCCAGAAATCTTTACAGATTTCCTGATATTCAGGGATACTCCGGCCCCGTTCCAAAGAAGTTAATCCCCTATAATGAACTATCAAAATATAAACATGAAGACATCTCGGAGTGTGCTGTTCATTTTTATATGTGTGATAGTAAATTCGAAAGTGTATGGACTTATCCGACAAGGACAATGGATAAACTTCGGGAATCAGGTGTCGGTATGGTTATCGGCCCTGATTTTTCTATGTTTCCAGAATGGCCTTTAGCTGTAAATCTTTACAATAAATACCGAAGCCATTGGTGCATGGCTCTCTGGGAAAAAGAGGGATTTAAAGTCATTCCTAATGTGGGGTGGATAGATGGCCAACCAAAATGGTTTGATGGATTTAGAACGCTTTCTACATTAGCTATAAGCACTGTTGGGGCAAATCCCGTTGAATTTTCTGCTGGTTTTCAGACGATGATGGATTGTCTTATTCCTAAAAGTATTATAGTTTACGGGAGAGTATTTCCAGAAATTCGATTTACGGCAGATAAATGTGAAACACAGGTGGTTTCTTTCAACGACAAATGGAAAGAGGTAAAACGATGAGCGTTATTGATAATATTAAACAAATTCCTAATCATCCTGGCTCTGTATTTACAAATAGGGTAAATAAGCGGTGGTGGATCGGTATTCATACAATGGAAGGAGGGGAAGGCGTTAATACTGCGGAAGATACTGCTAAATGGTTAGGAAAAGGAAGACCGGGATTACCGCCAGGACCAGCAGGAGTTCATTTCTGCATTGACCAAAACTCAATTGTGCAAATGGCAAGGACAACATGGGTTACAGCCGGTGCAGCAGGACATTTACCTGATGGAACTTCGGCAAATAACGTAACGGTGCATATTGAATTAGCAGGAAAAGCAAATCAAACTCCAGAACAGTGGGCAGATAAAGCATCAGTAGCAACGCTAGAGAATTGTGCAGAGCTTTGTGCAAAAGTCCTAGTGCCTAGTATGTTCTCAAATCATCCAAGTAAAAATCCCCCGTCTTTCTTTGTTCGACATCTAAACGCCCAACAAATGAGAGGACATAATTGGGGTTTTGTAGGGCACGTAGACATTACAAATGTCTGTAATGTGCATGGTGGGCATACTGATCCTGGCAAGTATTTTCCCTGGCTCAAATTCCTTCAAATGGTAAAAGATCGAATGTAATGGAAACACTTACAAAACGAGAAATACAAGAAGAAATTACTGAATTACAAGCTAAAATTCACGGTCTTGAAAAACGACTGCCACATGCTCAAGACAATATCCCTATTACTCGATTAGCTGATAGACTCCATGCTCGTGGTTGTGGTTTAAATCACATAGATCAATGTGGATGGGAATATGAAAGTTGGGATAATATCGGTCCCACGAGAGAAGAATGGTTAAAGGCTGCCCAAGAAAAGTTAGATAAAGCAAAAAAACTAGGAATTACAATTGAACAATTAATGGAGTTAGTTTAATGGGCAGCAGAGGCGCGACCGCAAACAACAGAAAAAAGAGCAATCTCTTTTCCAGAAGACAACCAAACGAACTTGGAGTAGCGAAGACTATTTCAGAAGCAAACAAAGCAGAAATAAGGAAAATAGTTAATAATCCAAACACAAGTGCAGAAACAAAACAAAGACTCCGACAACTTCTTTAGTCTTAGCCTGCTGCATGATCGTATGTAGCAGGCTATATCAATTTAAGTTATGAAATTTAGAATAGCAAAAAAGAAAAGGCAGCTTTTCCCACACCAAGAAGAAGGGTTTCATTTTGGATTAAAAAGAAAGCATTTCGGACTTCTTCTGGAAATGAGACTTGGTAAAAGTCTTACTGCCATTCGTATCATTCAAGCTAAAAAGAATATTCTTCGATGCCTTGTAGTTGCTCCTCTTACTGTTCTTAAAACTTGGGAAGAGGAGTTGAAACAAGAGGGCGAGGAATTTGTTATTGGTTATGGGCTGTCAAAAATAAAGCGTGAAAGGCTTTTTGATTCTCTCTGGGAAAAAGAATTAGATAGAAGAGTTTGGGTTTTGATTAATTACGAGAGTCTTCTAGCTCTTGGTCCTGTTGAAAAGACTTATGATGAAGCTGGAAATGTAATTAAGAGAAACCGCTGGATGCCGAAAGAAGCTTTCCTTCCGTGGGACGTAATGATCCTTGACGAAAGCACCAAAATTTCCAATCCAAAAGCACAAATTACGAAGATTGTAACGAATGGCTTTCGCAAGGTGCGGCATAGAATTATTCTTACTGGTCTCATTGCTCCTGAAAACGATCTTCAAGTCTTTTCTCAAATGAAGTTTCTCTTTGGCAACTTCATGGGCTATAAAGACTACTATAGATTTCAGAACGACATTTTCTTCCAGAACTGGCAGGGCGAATGGGTTACAAGCGTCAAAGATAAAACCAGTATTAAAGAAGAACTACATAAACTTTGCTTCATTAAAACTCGTAAAGAAGCCGGTATGGGAGTCGAGCCTATTATCGAAGAACGATATGTAGAAATGACTCCTAAACAAAAAGCACTCTATAAAAAGATTGAAAAAGAGTATGCTTACGCTATCGAAGAGTATCTTGGGCAACAAGAAGCCGAAAGGCTTGCGGAACTGTCTGGAGAAGAATATATTCCTGATAATGCTGTTGAGACGCAGTATATTATCGTTCGTAATCTTTGGCTGCGAAAACTAACGGGTGGCTTTGATCCAGAAAATAACCTTCTGTCTGATAAGAAGATGAAAGAACTACTCACGCTCCTTAAAGGTGATCTTTCAGGGCAGAAGGTAGTTATTTGGTGTGCTTTCCGACATGAGGTAGAGTATATATCTTCACAACTCTTCGCAGCGCGTTTTTCCCCAGAAAGAATTATGGGCGGCACGAAACTTTGGGAAAGGAAAAAATCGCTTGAAACATTCAGAAAAAGTCGTCGCTGTAATCAACTCGTTGCTACTGTCGATTGTGCCAAATTTGGCGTTGATATTTCTCATGCTTCTACAGCTATATATTATAGCCAAGTATATTCATGTGAAGCAAGAAACCAATCAAAGGATAGACTTGTCCATCCCAATAAAACAGAAACACCACTTATCTTGGATTTAGTTATTCCAAAAACTATCGAAGAAGATATGGTGGTTCTTGGCAAGAATAAAATCTTCAACGCCAAGATGTTGATGCGTAAAATTGAGCGTAATATTTGGGAGAGGAATATGCATGGCAAAAATTAGAAAACGTAAAAAAATAGTTCGCCCCTGGAGAGAATACGTTCGTAGTCGTTTTGAATATGATTGGATAAGCCAAGCGGCTGTGCCTCATATTATTCCTTCTACAGAAACATATACTGCTGAAGAACCGCCAAAGCAAACTTTAGGTAGTTTTCTGAGAAAACGACACTATGAGTATATGCCTTTCGGTGGATATAGAAAGAACATCATAAAGCCTAATGGCGATAGACTTCCTGATTTAAAACTTACTGAACTTCCAAAATCTTATATAGTATGGTGTCTGGAGAATATTGACGATTTACATATCAGATACCCTGGATTAGAGGATCGCTTACGTCAAATTTTAGAGCAGAAGAATAATCATACTTTACCAGATAATGAGGATAATAAGAGATGAGATTTCCAGATAATGTCTCTGCCGCCGGAAGAAAGTTTATTGATGCAGCAAAACGTGGCGAAATTCAAGGCGTAAAGGCACCAAAAGAGACCGAAATTAAAGATAAGCATGGAAACTACATCATGCCTTTTGGGGATCATAAAGGCGAAGAAATTACTGAGATTGAAACACAATATCTCAAGTGGGTTTTACGCGACTGCGTAAATATTAATCCAGAACTTTATGCCGCAATAGAGAATGAAGTATGGAGCAGATATGATAGAGACTGAGTATAATATCAGTATAGACCCAGGAGGAACGGGACTTGGTGTTGCTTTCTGGGAAAAAAAGAAATGGGATGATTTGTGTTGTCCAGCATTCTGTGAAGTTATTGAACCGTCAGAAAGTTTTGCAGAATGGCATCTAACTACTTTAGATGTTGCTGGTCAATTACATAGGCTAATGTCAAATCATCTGATATGTAGGGTGTATATTGAAAAAGTTGGTTATTTCGATAGTCATAAGGGGCAAACGGCAGCACGTTCAGAGGCGCTGGAGAAACTAGTAACTGCTTATGGAGCAATACTCTTTGCTGCGTCCTTTTACTGTAATGGTATTTTTCCTATTCCGGTAAACACATGGAAGGGACAATTAAATAAACAAATAGTTAATAATCGAATTATAGGGTTATTACCAGATATTAAAAGAGTTCCAGGTTTAAAAACACATGCATGGGATGCTGTAGGAGTGGGTTTATATGCAAAAGGTTTTCTCAATCAAAGACAAACAAAGATTTTGGATAAAAGTAAATAAAACTAATTATTGCTGGGAATGGACTGCTGCTTTAGACACTAAAGGATATGGGGTATTTGGTATAGGATATAAACTAGAACGCGTTCATAGGGTGTCATATTTATTAAAATATGGTGTAATACCAGATAATTTATGTGTATTACACAAATGTGATAATCCAAAATGCGTTCGACCTGGACATTTATTCCTAGGAACACAAAAAGATAACGCTTTAGATCGTGAGAAAAAAGGTAGACATACATCAGCAAAAGGTGAAAACATAGTAGCTTCTAAATTGACGGCTAAACAAATAAAGGAAATTAGAAAAGTCTCAAAATATCTTTCGAATAGAACAATTGCTAAAATTTACTGTGTCAGTCACACATGTATAAATGATGTTGTTAATGGAAAATATTGGAGGCATATTTAATGTATCGAAGTAACATGAGTCATGATGAAGCTATTGTGTATGATGCTCTAGCAAGCTGCCACCATAAAGACGAAGACGAGAAGTTATACATGATGTATGGACTTTATGAAATTATTCCAAATCTACAAAGAGTTATAGGAGTTAATCAGGTTCTCGATTGCCTAAAGTCTCTGGAGAAAAGAGATTTTATTGAAAAGATTTATGCAGGTGAAGAGTGTTGGAGCATCAAAAGTGAAATTCAAAAAAGCGCAATCGAATAAAGTATCTTTAGGAAATAGAGCAATATTATTTTGTGGTCCATACCAAAATTTTAAAAACGACATAGAAGATAACTCTATTGATGCTGCCATTGTTGATCCACCTTACGGATTAGCTTTCATGGGTAAAGATTGGGATTCTTTTTCTAATTCGTTAGAAAAAGATAGGAAGAGTGCTGGCGGTTACGGTAAAGATTCAAAAACGAATGAGAATGCCTACGCTGCTGCCCAGGTTCGACACAATATCAAGAATATCCAAGCTTCTAGAGCATACCAAGCCTGGATAGAAGAATGGGCAAGTGAAGTATATCGAGTGCTTAAACCCGGCGGTTATTTACTTGCTTTCGGGGGAACGCGGACATTTCATAGACTTGCTTGCGGGATTGAATATGCTGGATTTGACATTCGAGATTTACTTGGATGGTGCTATTTATCAGGTTTCCCTAAATCGCACAAGGTTCAAAACTCGCAAAAACAGGAATTAGGAACTGCTCTTAAACCAGCAATAGAGCCTATTTGTATGGCTCGAAAATCATTTAAAGGAAGCGTAGCAAAAAATGTCCAAGAATACGGAACAGGAGCAATTAACATCGGAGAGTCTAGAATTTTCAGGGACACTAGAAATGACATTCCTGGGTGGCATACTTCGGGTGCAGACACCAGTAAGGGTTTTCAAGGAACATCCACTTTCAGAAGTAGAAAAATGGCACCTGAAGAAATACAGAAAAGATGTGGAGAACAAGGACGCTGGCCTGCAAACCTGATCTTTGATGAAGAAGCAGGATTATTCATGGATACTACTTTCAAAGATGGCATGTCTCGAATATTCTATTGCCCTAAGCCTAGCAAGCGGGAACGGGACCTTGGGCTAGACTTGCTTTCTGAAAAAGATACTCCTTTCTTTCAGACAGGTAACGGCAAGTCAGGAAAAGAAAGTTCAATAAGTAATGGTAGAAATACGACAAGAAAGAATATCCATCCAACTTCAAAACCCGTAACGTTGATAAAGTATTTAATTAAATTGGTAACTCCTCCTGATGGGTTAGTTTTGGATAATTTAATGGGTGGTGGAACTACAGGAATTGCTGCTTTAGATGAAGGCTTTAGATTTATTGGTATAGAAAAAGAACGAGAGTATTTTGATATAGCCGCCGCTAGAATAAGGCATTCATATAATGGGAAATAGAGGATCAAAATCAAAGCATCACACAGGTAACGGAGTTATTACTGAAAAAGGATACTATAGAGTTTATTCAGTAGAACAAGGTAGACAAATATTTGAACACGTTAGAATATGGGAACAGGTATATGGCCCCATACCTAAAGGATTTCAAATTCATCATAAAGATGCAAATAAACAAAACAATAGCATAGACAACTTGTAGCTATTAGATACTGTTACACATAAAAGAAAACATTCAAAGTGTTTATATTTTAAAGGTGAATGGTATAAACCATGCAATATATGCCATAGATTTAAAAAAATAAACACTAAAAACTGGTATATATCTAAAAAGGGATACCCTTTATATGGTAGATGTAGAAAATGCCATATAGAAAAAGTGGTAAAATCTAAAAAAGATCATAAAAATAGATGAAATTCAAAATCGCAAAAAATGATCCTCTCAAAATACTATACGACAATTGGCATGATTGCACTCGCTGCCCTCTGGGAGAAAGAGCTAGAAACCATGTTCTCTATGAGGTTATGAATAACGCAAACCCAGGTGACTGTGACGTAATGTTTGTAGGGGAAGGTCCGGGCGAAAGTGAAGACGTTCTCGGTAGACCTTTTATTGGAAAAGCGGGCAAGGTGTTGAGGGAAGGGTTAAATCGTATATCGGATATTGATGGATACAAAATCGTAATTACCAATATTGTTGCGTGCCGACCACAAACAGAAGAAGGTAAAAATCGCGAACCTTTTCTTCCAGAAAGTGAAGCGTGTTGGCCCAGGTTGAAAAACCTTATAGAGATTTTCAAACCTATATGTTTAGTAGCGTTGGGAAAATTCCCTGACAGTTTTTTATCCTATAGGCTACGAGAAGTTGATAAACATTTTGAGTTATACAAGACTTGCTACCATCCAAGCTATATCGTTAGAAATGGCGGTCTAGATAGTCAAAAGGGACAATGGTTTCAATATAGAATTCAAGAGTGTTTCGACGACACTATATATATATATCAAAAGAATTAGGAGAGAAGAATGCAACACACTTTAATTAAACGGCTAGTTCAAAGTATTTTAGAAAACCCACTCAAGTATGAATGGACAATTCAGGGATTTGGTATGTTAAGAATGTATCTTCCCGGTAGCGAGAATATTAGAATGCACATTTGGGATAGTCGATATAGAGTTCCAGATGTTTCTGATATACATACTCATCCCTGGAATTTTGAATCTTACGTAGTAGTAGGAGAGGTGGTAAACTATAGATATCATGAGAACAAATCTACACGAGAAGGAGTTCTAGGTCCTGGAAATAGACATTGGAAACAAGATATTCATTGTGGAACTGGAGGTTGTGTTGTAGGCAAACCTCAATTAACAGTTTTAGGGCAAGGGGTTATTAATCAAGTAATAGAAGGTCAAACTTACCATCAGAATTATAAAGAAATACATAAATCCGTTCCTCAGGATGGAACTATTACTTTAGTAAAAAGAACTGTCCAAAGTGGGCAATCTGTAGATATGGCCCATGTTTTCTGGAGAGAAAACGAACAATGGGTTACAGCAGAACCTAAGCCAGCAGATTGGAATACAGTAACAGATATTACCCAACATAGCCTAAATAGGTGGTTTAGATGAAATTTAAGAAGGAAAAATCCGCTATAACCTCTTTTTCAGAGAGAAAAGCAGTTAACCCCTTTATAGATGAAGAGAAACCAAAAATACTACTTCCTGTGATTGGTTCTCTTGGTCCGGGAGGAATCAATCCTGAATTTAAACCACGTTCTGATCTAAAATGGGATTTACATAAAGACGGAATAACATTCTCTCTTTTATCTACGTTTCTTCAGTGCCCTGAAAAACTACTTAATCAATACGGCCAACGACTATCAGGAACAAGAGTATCAGGAGCATTAGCATTTGGCTCTGTATTCCATGAGGCACTAGATCATATCTACTCTTATAAGAAAACCAGTGGAAATTTTCCTGCTGTTTCTGATGTTCTTTTTTCTATGGAAACAAGAGACAAAAAAAAGCTTATAGATCAAATGGTGAATCCTGTTGCCTTAATGGATTTAGAAGAAAATTACGGATTAGCTGAGATTGTCCTTGAAGGTTATATGGATTACTGGCAAAAAGAACATTCTTCTCTTGAATGGGTTGCACTTGAGGAAAAATTCTGTGTTCAATTTCGTCCCTCAATTCAATTGGGTCTGGCCTTGCCGGATATTCCTGTTCGTGGTAAAAGGGATGGAGTGTTTCGATCTGGTAATTCGTTATGGTTATTTGAAACAAAAACTAAAGCACGAATCGAAGACGAAAGCATACTTGATACACTTGCCTTCAACATGCAAAATAACATTTATATGTGGTCGGGACAGATCGACTATGGAGAAAAATTTGGTGGAGTCCTATATAATCTCGTTAGACGCCCCCAATTAAAACAAGGAGCAAGAGAGAACCTTCGAGACTTTCTTTCCAGAGTGAGGGACGATATCAAAAAACGGCCGGATTTTTATTTCGTGCGTTACAACCTTGCATCATCTTCTGGAGAAAAAGAGAAGTGGATGCGATATTTCAAAGGTGTAATGTGGAAATTGATCATGTGGTATTATAATCAATATCATTATCGCGACGACTCGGCTTGCTCTGGAAGAAAAGGTATCTGTGAATTTTTACCGATTTGTTCGGAGCGGCCTGGTGCGTCTGGTTTCTATGCGGAAAGGGAATCTGTTTTCCCAGAACTAGAGGAGGTAGAATGAATCCAGAAGAAATAATGGCATGGATTAATAGTGAAGAAGGTTATAAAGGGAATTACTTAGAATTTATGAATGACTACGGAATGAGGTGCTATGCAACTACACCTGTTAAAGTAGTTTATTATGAAGACCAAAATAATATCCTTGTAACAGAGGGTGAAACGCTTTTAGATGCTTTACTTAGAGCAATTGAAATAAAGATTGAGGTGTTTGCATGGGAGCCTTAAAGAAGTGGTGGTGCTGGTTTTTCCATACTAAATACTGGTCGGGGTCAGGTATTGACGGATTTTTTTGTAACAAATGCAAAGAATGGGTAGATTGACATGATAATTATAAGGTGCAAGTGGTGGTGTAGGTTATTTCACAAAAAATATTGGCTAAAGGACAGTTACGGAAAATATTGCCCGATATGTCATCTTCTTATTAGAAAAGGTAAACACTATTATGATTCTTTCCGATAGAGATATACGAGAGTTTCTAAGAAAAGGGAAAATTGGACTAGAGAACTATAATGATCTAGACGATCAAATACAGCCCTGTTCTTTTGATGTTCATTTAGGAAAAGAGATAAGGACTTATAAAGCACCGTATAAGTCTATTAATGATGCTGCAAATTACTCTACACAAATTTTAGAAAGTTTAGATACCATAAAGGATGAAGTAATAATATACCCTGTATGGGGCGGGTATTTCTATCTTGGAACTACACAAGAAAGAATCAAAATTGGACATGGTATTTGCGCTCGTATTGAAGGCAAATCTTCTCTGGGGAGAAAGGGAATTCATGTTCATTCAACAGCAGGATTTATTGATGCTGGTTTCGAGGGTGAATTAACATTAGAAATATACTCTGTTATGCCATGCATTCAAATATTAAAACCAGGACAGAAGATTGCACAAATTAGTTTTCATTTAATGACATCTGATTGTGAGCGCCCCTATGGAAAAGAGCGAGGTTCAAATTATCAAGGCCAAAGAGGTCCGACAGAAAGTGTGATGAAGTAATGCCAGTTTTAGTAACTAACAGAAGTCAAAATCATATTCTACCTATTAAGAATTGCGTTTTTTGTAAAAGACCGACGGGTTTTTGGACTAAAATTTCACGTAGATCAGAAAAAGAACAAGTTGCTTGTTGTCAAACTTGCGCCGCTTCAAAAGACGAAGAAGAAGTATTGTCTTTTTCCGAATGGACAAAACGAGAGGAGTCAAGAAAAAGATTGTAAGGTAGTTTACCTTCCAGAACAGGGGTAGCTAGGGGAAAGAAAAATGTTTCACTCTAGCCTTGCCTGAGGTAAACTACAGAGGCTCTAGGGGACTAAGGAGCGCCCCTTTTCTATGAGACTATCCAAACCTACGACAACTAAACTAGCGGCCCCTGTTGGGGCTAGAAAGGTGCCTGTTGACGATGCCATAAAGATGAAAGGGGCAGGAAAGAGTTACGGTAAAGCTACCTTACCGACTAAACTTGATCCCCCTGTTGATTCTCTTTCCAAATGTATTCTCGTTATTCATGGCGAAAAGAAAATTGGAAAAACTTCATTGACACATCGTTTTCCTAAAAGTTTCTTTTTCTTCTTTGAGCCTGGTGGTAAAGGATTTTCAAAGAATGGGAAACTTATTCTAGAATGGGAAGAGTTTCAAGACTTCATTACCCTTCTGGAAAAAGAACGCGAGTATGCAGAAACACTAATTGTAGACACTATTGATAAGTGCTACGAAATGTGCTTCAAACATATATGTGACAAGGAGAAAATGAAACATCCTACCGATATGGGATACGGTAAGGGGTGGCAGTTAATTAAAGACGAATTCACTTTACAAATGGATCGTCTTTTGAAACTAGGCCGAGGTGTTATTTTTCTTTCACATACAGAAAATAAATCTTTTCTATCATTACATGGAGGTGAAACAAACAAGTTAGTATCTACAATGGCAAAAGCCGCCAGAGATTATATCACCGGTATTGCCGATATTATTGGTTATTATGGATACTACGGAAGTGAGAGATTTTTGACATTAGAAGGAAGTGAATTGGTTGACGCTGGAAGTCGTTTGGAAAATAATTTTCTGACAACTTCTGGAGAAAGAATTCACTCAATCCCTATGGGAAAAAACCCGGATCAATCCTATGCGAATTTGATTGCTGCATTTAATAATCAGCAAAAAGATCGCTGCGAACCTGAAGAGGCAACGGGTATTGAGACCCGCGCCCCTATTTCTACAAAACGACGATAAGGACAATCGACTCAAATGCCTACGACTAAGACCAAGCCTGCTGTTGTTCCTGCTTCTGTTGCTAATTTCCTCAAGACTGGACAATCTTCATGGAAGAAAACTGTTGAGGATGCAAAGAAGAACATTTATAAGGAACTTGACGAGGGAACTTATGAGTGCCAGCTCTCTACTGCAAAGTTTGAAGAAAGCAAGGGAAGTTCTCGCCCTCAAATTCATTTTACTTATGTAGTTGTTTCCGGTCCTGAAACTGGAGAAACTATTCATAAGTATCAAGGACTTGAGAGCGAAGAAGATTGGACTTATCTTGCTAGGGAATTGTATCTCCTCGGAGTCAATATTGATGCAATTGTTAATCCTAGCGAAATTCCTCAAATCCTTGCTGATTTGGAAGCTTCTGCACCTACTGTCAAGATTAATATTGTCATGGGAAAGAAGGGCTATTTGAATAAGTTCCTTCAGGGTGTTGTAAAGAATCCTACTTCCTCTGCTCCGGCTGATGAAGACGAGGATGAAGATACTGACTCTGAAGAAGAGGAATCAGAAGATTCTGAAGAAGAGGAAGAATCTTTTGAAGTAGGAGATAAGGTTTCTTACGAGAAAAACGGTAAGGAAGAGACTGGAGAAATTACCAAGCTTGACGGTGATAAAGCAAAGGTAAAGAAGGATTCCGACGGTAGGGTTGCTACTGTGGCTATCGAGGACTTATCCAAGGTTTCTGAGGACGAAGACGAAGATAGTGAGGAGGAGGAAGAAGACGAAGACGAAAGCGAAGAGGAAGAAGACGAAGCTGAACTTGAAGTAGGTTCCAAGATTAGGATTCTTACCGGAAAGCACAAGGATAAAATCGGCACCGTAAAGTCAATCGACGAAGAAGCCGGAATGTGCAAAGTGACGGGTGTTGTTCCTGGTAAGATTGTTTCCGTGGAACTCACTGAAGAAGCACTAGAAATCGTAGAGTAACAAATCTCGAAAATCTAATCTAAGAGCCAGGGTGCCGGAAGGTGCCCTGGTTCCTTTTTACTTCTGGAGAAAAAGATCAAATGAGTTCCGAAGAATTTGTCCGAACCCGATCCGAACGAATTGATTTAGATAATTTGGCAGATATATTGGATAAGAGCCTTAGAAAATGTTTTGATACGTCAGAATATGATCCAAAAATCGAAAATCCTGGTAAAGCTATTTCACTTCGCAACGCTTCTCTTTCTGTTGTTCGTTCTGCACTTGCTGATATTTACAACAAAATGAATCCTGAGCATTTCGAGGGTTATCCTGATGCAAAGCAGGTTGCTGAAAAACTTTATAGTCTGTTTATAAAAACAATTGAAAATAAAGAGCAAGCACCACAGGGTAAATGGTTATTAGCGGGTGAAAGCACACAAGATGCGTGGATTGCGGTTGCTATTCTTTCCCAGAAGATTTGGGAAGAAGCAAATATGAAAGATAGCGGCCCTAGAGAAACATTTGGCGTAATTTCTTCTGGAGAAAAAACTGGCACAGTGGTTTGTGACATGGCTTCATATCAGAAGAAATGCAAACAACTCGAAGAAACACAACAAGAATTACAGGCACTAAAGGAAAAACATTTGTCCCTTGAAAGTAAATTGTGGGTATTAGAAAATAATGGCAAAAAACAACCTATTGATGCAAAAGAGGCGAGGGAAATTCGCGGTAATCAATATGGGCATTTTCATCTAAACCATGAGGCTGTTGGGCAAATTTGGGCAGGAATTTTATCTGCGTGGTTTGACACTCGTTTTCCTAATATTCCAGCATCTGTTGTTGAATCTATGATGGTGGGATTAAAGGTCTGGAGAATAACACGCTGTCCATTAAATACTGACTCTCATGTTGATGCAGCAAATTACCTTAACATGATTTCAGACAGCCAGGATTATGAGAATGATCCAAATATTGATCCAACTAAAGAAATTCGTCCTGTTTCCTTTCCAGAAGAAGCCGCAACACATCAGTTAATCAATAGTGAAAGATTCCTACAAATGATCTTGAGAGAACTTCCTAAAGACATTGCTGAAGATGCTAGACTAAAAGCATTCGAGAAGCTAGATACTGTTAAGCTTGCAAATGGTGATAGAATTTCTCGAAAAGAGCATGAAAATAATTGCCGACTAGACCAAGAAATTCTAGAAAAAGATTAACTGTTTCTATAATTTTCTGGAGAAAAAGCCTGTGTATAAATTAAATCTTAATGGACCAATTGCTATTGACACAGAAACCACAGGTATACTTCCTTGGGCGTCCCCTGGCTGTAAGTCGGGGGATCGTCCTTTTATGATAAGCCTGTGCGATATTGATTTACATACAGAAATAATTGAATGGCCTGTTGATCCAAAAACAAGACAAGTAAAGGCGCTATATTCTGATATTGAATATTTACAATGGTTACTTTCCAGAAGAACACACAAGTTCAAGTTTTTTAACGCTAAATTTGATCTTCGGATGCTTTGGTGTATGCCGTTGCTACAAAATACTATTAATGAACTTGTCAAAGATATATTCTTTGATGAAGTATTCTTCAAAGCGAAAATCTGCAATGCTCAAGAGCCTTTAGGTGGATACGGTTTGAAGCCTTTATCAGAGAAATATCTTGGAATACCACAAGACGATGAAAAGGCTTTATCTGATGCTACAAAGAAAGCGAGAGCATTTGGAAGAAGAAAGGCCAATAATTGGTTTTCATATAAATACGGTAGAGAACCTTCAAAAGCCGATATGTGGATGGTTCGTCTGTGGGCAGAAATGACAGAACAGCCGGAAGAGATTGCAAAACTATGTGAAACTTATGCTCGGCAAGATGCTGTTAGAACTCTATGCCTTGATTATTTTTACCAAGGTATTATAGAGAATGGCTATCCAGATGGAGAAAATGATCCGTCACTAAAAGAAACTTATCAAAGAGAAATGCGGCTGTGGCCTGCTATCTGGGAAATGGAAGAACGAGGTATGTCTATTTCTTTTTCCAGAAATCATAGAGAACGGCAAAAAGCAGATAAACTTTCTCAAAAACTTAAAAAGCAATTACAAGAAGAAGCAAGTAAGAAGGGATATAAAAATTTCAATCCGGGATCAGGCGATCAGTTAGCAGAAATTCTTTTTTCTCCAGAACCTAAAGGCTTTGGATTGGAACCGACAGAATATACTAAGGGCGGTCCTAGAAAGGCACCGCGCCCCGCTACTGGATTAGACGCACTTCGCCCCCTTTCCTCACATCCATTTGTTAATGCAGTTCAGCAATATAATTCTGCTGAAAGCTACATGAGCAAATTCGCTGATAAATACTCCCTTCTAATGGTTCCCCAAGAAGGCGATATCCATACTCTCCATGCGACGATCAACCAAATTGGCCCTATTACTGGAAGAACATCAGTTCAGGACCCGCCCTTACAACAAGCGGCAACAGCGGAGAAAACCGCAAAAAACCCTAATCCTATACAAGCCCGATATCCATTTAAAGCTAGAAACGGATGGATTCTTTACGGCGCTGACTACGCTAACCAAGAACTTAGAATCTTTGCAGAACTTGCACAAATTAAATCGTTACTAGATGCCTTTTATGAAGGCAGAGATGCGAATGATGAGAATGCCAATCGTATCTGGGGAGGAAAAAATAACCCGGCGGCAATTACGGCAATGGCAAACGCTCTGGAATTGGGTTCTAGTAATGTTGCTTCTCAGTTGGTATTGGATGCCTGGAAAGATTTGGGATGGAATTACAAACTTGCTCAATCTGGTGTCGGTTCTACTCAAGCCATTGTTATAGCTGAAAGATTCCTTTCCGATCATAATTACGAAATCGTTGCTGCCGAAAAATCTCTGGGGAAAAAAGCCTCTCGAACTAGAGGAAAAATGGTTCTATTTGGAATTATTTATGGTGGTGGTCCAAAAGCGGTGATGAATCTGCTTTACGTTACCCACTCGGAAGCAAAAGCATATATTTCTGAAGTGAAACGCACATATCCAGAGATTGATATTTACAGTCGCATTTTAATGAGACAAGCTGTTCAAGATGGTTATATACGCACTGTGTTTGGCCGCCGAATTGACATTGATCCTGAATACTCGTATCGGTGCGTTGATTATATCGTCCAGGGCAGCGCGGCAGATATGCTTAAAAGATCAATGATTGGTATTCGCCGTATTTTCTCCAGAGAAGAATTTCGCGGCCATGCTTATCAATTGATGCCTATGCACGATGAAGTAGTTTTTGAAATAGAAAGAGGACACGATACTGTTCCTCTTCTCCGAGGTGTCAAAAGCATTATGGAAGATATGGATGGTAAACTGCAAGTGCCTATGGTTGTAGAATTTGCTACATATCCAAACTCATGGGCTAAAGAAGAGAAATTCAAATTGTAGTCAGGACAAAACGATGCCGGGTTTCAAATATTCAGAACTTCCTCCAAAACTTTCTCCTTATACATACTTTGGATTCCAACCCCAAAGACAAATAGAGAACGAGTTTTTAGGAAATTGCCCTTTGTGCTTTTCTGATGATAACAAGTTCTATGTTAACGGAGAGACTGGACAGTTTTCGTGTAAGCATGGAAGTTGCGGAGAAGAAGGAAATGTTCATTCATTTATTCAAAAAGCGTTCGCAGTTCAAGGAGAAAATGGTGAAGCAAGTATTAAAGACTGGAGACAATTAGAAGAAGCTAGAAACATGCCTATCGAGGTCTTGAAGAGAATGGGGCTAGTTAAAGTTGGTGGAAACTGGCTACTCCCAATTAAAAATGAAAAGGGCATTATCTCTTCCCTACAAGTATACAAAATAGGCCAAAAGCTACGAGCAATTAAATATCCGCCAACTGGCCTATATGGTGCGGAACAATTTGCAGATAAAAAGAAAACATCGTGGCCTGTTTATTTATGCGAAGGAGCATGGGATAAAGCAGCCCTCGAAATTTTTCTGGAGAAAAATGGTGTTAAAGCAATTGTTCTTGGAACTCCTGGCGCATATATTTTCAAAGACAATTGGCTTCATCTATTGCGTGGTCGTGGTTTATATACTTTATTCGATAGAGATGTTGCTGGCATCAAGGGAACGAGTCGTATCCATAGGAAAGTCGAAGGAATCGTTTCTTTTCATAAAGTAATTCAATGGCCTGAAGACTCTCCTAAAGGTTTTGATACTAGAGATTTTATCAATGAAGGTGGAACGTATGACGCTTTCTCACAGTTAATTGAGGATTATGATAAGACCAGTGAGAACACTAGCGACGATTCTGCTAATACTCCTGTCTTTATTTCTGGTAAGTTTAGTTATGCAGAATTGCCAAGACTTAGTAAATATCGTCCGACCATAGAACAAACAATGGCAGTATTTGAGAAACATCTGAAAATGACAGATGATCTTCGTGCTGCATTAAAAGCAATGTATGCCGGTGTAATTACTACCCAAATGGCAGGTGATGCTTTATGGCTACATTTTGTTGGGCCGCCAGGATGGGGGAAAACAGAATTACTTCGATCATGTAATAAAATTCCTGGTGTGGAAATGCTAGATACAATTACAGAGTCATCACTTATTAGCGGGGCGCGATTGAAAGACGGTGCTGATGCTTCTCTGATTCCTACATTATTTAATAAGACGGTTATATTTAAAGACTTTACAGAAATTCTACAAGGCGCAAAACCAGAGCGCGACGGTATTTATAGAATTCTTCGCGGAGCATATGACGGCATTTGCTCTAGAACATTTGGAAACGGAATTCAATCAAGAAAATATGAAGGAACATTTACTTGTCTATCTGGTGTAACACATGAGATTGCTGCCGATCCTCAGGCAAATATGGGTGATCGCTTCTTAATGTTTAAGGCAATAAATGACCCAAACAGAAACTCCGATGAACAGATAAGCGCAGCAATTAAAAATACCGATCATCAGGTAACGATGCGAGAGAAGCTACATGAAGCGTCCCGAAACTTTCTGGAATGGAGAATAGAGAAAGAAGACTATCCAGAAATACCATATCAATATGAGGTTGAGATAGTAGCTCTGGCCCAGATAATTGAAATACTTCGCACCACCGTATCTAAAGATTACTCTCGCGGCCATGTTAATTATCGGCCAGAACATGGGGTTGGAACCAGACCAGCAATAGAGTTAACAAAACTTGCAATGGGTTTAGGGCTACTCAAATATCCGGCAAAAATAACGGATGATGATATGCAAATCGTTCGTCATGTTGCCCTAAGTTCTTGTATTTCATGGAACATGGAAGCTGTATTTTTTCTTTCCAGAAAACCAAAGCAAACGGTAGATGAACTTTCACTAGAAGCAGATATTCCAGTAATCACTTTGCGAGAGCAACTAGAACAACTCTGTTTAATTCGCGCGCTGAAAAAAGAATATAAAATGAACCCGTTAACAGGTAGAGTAACAATCCCTATCTACTCCCTTTCAGAAAATTTTCAAAGGCATTGGGATGCTTCAAAGATTCAGCAGAACTCATACCTCAAAGGGAATCAGATTCGAACGATTAAGCCAAAACTGAAATTCAAAAGGATAAAATGATATTAATAGTTTTGAAAAGAAACGATATGTCAGGAAAGGAAGCTATCTTTAACAGCCATTATTTAGAATCTTATCATGAAATTCCAAAATCTGGAGATACCTATACTTGATCTGAAACTGCATCAAGTCTATTGGTGACTCAAAGAATGATATGGAAACCATATATCTTCTTAACAGAAACAGGTTTTGAGCCAAATCAAGTTATCATTCTTTACGTAGATATTCTGGAGAAAAAATGAGTAAGCAAATATCAGAGCCTATGTCTTATAAATGTTCAAGTGATTGTAGACAGGAAGGGTGTCCTGGGCATACTGTGGAAGTAATTTACGAAAACACATCTGATACAGTTGCTATTCTAAAGGATGAAGAAGTAGTGGCGATATTTGACGATAACCAGTGGGAAGCTATTAAAAAAGCAGAGGAAACTATAAAATGAAAGTAATTTTTGTATGTGGCCCGTATCGAGCAAACTCACATCATGAATTTATTCTAAATGTTCGTAAGGTAGAAGCTGTAGGTTGTCAAATATGGAGAGAAGGTGCAGTTGCTATTTGCCCACATTTAAATAGTTTCATGTTTAGCGGATTATGCGATGAAGATGTTTTCCTAAGAGGGTATTGTGAAGTTGTAAAGCGGTGTGATGCTTTGATTCTTTTTCCAGAATGGATAAAAAGCGTTGGAGCATGTTCAGAAAAAGCTATGGCAGAGGCATACGAAAAACCAATATTTGAGTTATCAGATTGGGATAGATTAGTTCTATTTATAAACGAATAAAATGGCACAAAAGATAAAAATAAAAATAGAAGCTCCTACTTACGAACTAGCTATACAAATGACAAAAGAAATGCTTAGATATTTGGAAAGAAGAGATAAAATAGTAGAAAGTTATTGGTGTGGTGGAGGATTTCAGCAGCTTTCAATTGAAAATATGCAGCCTAGACCTAAAATAGAACAACGTGATCCAATATAAAAAGCCGAGAGCATTTCTGCCCCCGGCTTCTTCCATCCCCCTAACACCCACTATTCAGTGGGTGTTTTTTCTTTCCCTTCGGTATCTTCTGGAGAAGAGATTACATTCTGTGTTTCTACATTCTCATTATTAACAGGTGTATGCTGTGGTGACTGATAATTAGCGGCAATTTTTGCGCCTGTCAGTGCTCCACCGAACACACCAATAATAGAAAACACCGCATTATCGCCATGCCCGTCTACCGCTATACCTTTTAATTTTAAGTAAAGAGAGCCACCAGCATATAATAGCCCAATGGCCCCAAGAAACGTTACCATTAAAAAGTTTAGCCAGATATATGGATCACTCTTCCTTCTGTCGTTCACTATCTAACTCCTTAATTTTATCAATTGGTGCATGTCGTATTAGTTTAGCTGTTGGAAAATCTCTCATTTCCTCAAATATTATTTGTAATCTAGCCATTGATCTAGCAATTGATCTAACCAGGCTTACAATATATGGCATATTTGGAGGGTCTTTATTTACCTCTCTCAAAAGTTCTGACATTGTTGCATATATTGATCTTAACTCAGCCTCAATAGAAACAACGACTCCCATTAAGCTTATGTTTTCAGATTGACACCCTGCAAGAGCAAGTTTAGTTACTCCGTGGTCAGTATGTGAATGTTCTAGAGCCGTCATTAAGTCTTTTGTAAATTTGGCTCTGTCATCAATCTCGGCTGTTTTTATTGGAGTCTTGCTATCTATATATTTACCAAGAACTATTACACCTTGGTTTATAGCCAAACCAATTAGAGTTCCTATACCCACTTGCCCGATGTTAGGAACATCCATTTTGTTATTTACCCATCGCGCTGCGCCTCATTACGATCCATAAATGGCCGATTGCAAGAACCCCAGACATTACAATAATAAACATTTTAGGTTCTGTTCTCATTAAACAGTAACCGGCCATAATCCAATAAACAGCCGCCAATGAGGCACTAAAGCGGCGAAGGTAAGGGTATCTATACCATATAGAATTAATTTGTAATAACCCAGAAATTATTATCCATGTTGACCAAATAGCTGGCCCACCATAACTATCTATAGCAGTCCAAAAAGAACTTGGATACGGATTTTTGTATATAATAGGCAACCACACTCCCCAAGCAAGTGATAATACAGCCAATAGAATTTCCATTGGTCTTGTATCTGCTTCTACAATAGCATATCGCATTTTTGAAAGTGGCATGTTAATTGACGCTTCGGCATTTTTCATACCAAGTGGAACCGATTTTAACAAGCGTGATTGTGTCGTCCCCTGTTGCACTTAATCCACCATTTAATTTCAAATTAGAGTTATCTGCTAGTATAGTGTTTGCATCGAGAACAATAAAAATCTCTTGTCCCTCAATACCATCATCAAAATTAGTAATTGTAGTTGAACCACTATTAGCTGTTTTAAAGTTTCTCCCGCCTAATACTGATGGAGTTGTGTCACCAGCAGTAAAAGTAGTTACTGTATATAACGCTTCGAGAGCAAGAACAACTTTATCGTATTCTTCCATAGGAAGAGGTTGAGCTGTTCCGTCAGCATAAAGTAATCCAAGAATTGGTGTAGTTGCCATTAGAATATCTTACTGGAAAGAAAAAGCTGATCTATAGGGGTTACTCCTAGTATCCAAGTTTCGTAAATAGTTCCATCATCAGCAACTGTTCCTGCTGAATACACCTTATCTGATGAACTTTGAACAGGAGTAGAATCAAAATTTGAGCGAAGTGCTTTTTTTGCTTTATTTATCAAATGCTGCTCTTGAATAGCAAGAGGGTTTCTCTGTATCCTCATGATAGTAACCTCGCCCCTACAACACTTTGAGCAGAATACATTCCTGTCTCAATGTTAATTTCTACAAAACCTGATATTGATAAAACATCAAGATATGACCCATCAGGAATATCAGCAATATCTACTCCGTTAACAAGTAATTGATCACGTCTTCCTACAATAATGTTTAGCTCTAATGGTATTGTCGTTTCTCTTTTTAAAGGTAAAGCTTCTCGTCCAACATCAAGTGCCCTGCCCATAGCCATAGGTAAGTCAATTACTCCCGACATTTCATCAAATACAGAACTTCTGTGAAGCTGAAATCTACCAGTAGTTGTATCGGTTTCCGCAGCAGTATCTCGAAGAAAAGCAATCACATCTTCGTTATCAATATCTTTACCAGAAACATACACCATCGTTGCCGAATTCGTGTAGTCTAAAACCACATCAAAAGATTTGATAATATAACGCCGATCTTCTACAAATAATTTTGCCTCTAGATTATGAACAACTCCAGTATGCCAATAACGAGGAACAGTTCTAAATCCACCATCATCTAACGAAGCAATTTCAAGATTTACTGGAGAAAAAATCTCTCGCAATGTCTCAAATTTCGAACCACCAGATTTTAATAGTAGATTAGGATTAGCCGCTGTTCCTTTTTTGATTACTGCTGTTCCTCGATAGTCCCAACTTCTTCTTGTAATATCCCATCCCTCAGTTCCGAGAACAAAATCAGCAGCATCGTTCCTTGTCATAGTATCTAATGGCCGCACATCAAATGGCGACCACATCATTCTCTGGAAAAGAGACGCGGCATTAACTAATTCAATAGTAGCATCTACATATCCTATATGAAATTTCAAACTAATCTTAGAAATCCATCCTGTAAAAACAACTTGAGTATTTACCGTTTCTCCTACTGTGCTGGTAACTTCGACTTCAACTTTACGAAACCGCATATGCTGCACATAGGATGAATCGGGAAATCTAGCATTAATTGTGCATGACCCACCGCTCAATTCCTGAGGCTTTTCCCATGCAACCCTATGCATAAATCCTTTCCAGGGTTCTGAGGTATCATTTCCAATATAGCCAGACTCAACAGGGAATTCAAATAGTGTAGATTCTAGGACCGGAAAATAATTCCAATTAAATGGAAATGTAATTGGCGACGTTCCTTTAGAAAAATCTACTCGAAATTGCGCTATATTATAAAATAGATCAGACAGATCAGTATGAACAATATTGGAACCAAAAGAAGTGTCTTCCCAAGGAGAAAAAGATGGTGTGCTGATTCTCAATGGCGGCGGCATTTTTCTCTGGGGAGAAAGCCAATACCCGTCTACCCCATCTAACCCATGAAGTCCAAAAAGAAATTGGGCGCCTTTGCTATCTAATATAAAAGTCCCACTTGGAATGTAGATAGGTTCTTTGTTTTTCTTTTTGTAAACTTTATATTCCTTTCCAGAATCTACCGAGATAGCTATTTCCCCGTTCTCACAACGAACAAGTATTTCTGCTTCATCACTATCCCCGAACGGAGTGGAGTAATCAATACTGCCAAGGTCTAAAACAGAGAGAATTGAATCATCTGCTTGCTTTTCCCATAAATGGCATTGATTGTCGGTAATGTGAACACCATACATACCAGAGCCAAAAGCAAGATCAAAATACGGTCGTCCTGTTAAGAAATCAAAATCATTTGGAGGTAGAGCAGATGCTAACGTAAAAGCGAAGTTCGGGTTTGGCTCATGAAGATAAGTAGTATTTCCCTTAACGTGACCGCCAAGAGAGGACCGATTAAATAAACGGTAAACATAATCTCTCGATTCTGGTCGCCAATCCTCTATTGATGCTCCACCAACGGAGAAAAACCATTGTGCCTTAATAGTATCTGAATAACTCACAAAGGCTCTCATGGTTAATCCATGATCTTCTATAAATTGAAGATAAGGAGAACCAAAAGCAGATTCTCCTTCTGAATTACCTTTAGATACATTCTTCTCTTGTGGGCACCACCAACGAAAACCGTGGTCAGTTACATATCTATCTCCATGTGCTTCATCATAAACTCGAACAGCTACAGAGTGAATTGCTAGAGCCATGTCCCTGTCCCATCTTTTGCCAAATCAGAACAAACTAATTGAGTAATACTGCCACCGTCTTCTTGAAAATAGACGTATATTTTTCCAGAGGAGTCAATAATCAAATCACCAGAAGGTAAAGCAACAGTATCACTTATTTTTACCGGAGCATTTACATTTACTGGGGTTCCCCCTAAATCAGTTTCTGCTGTTCCAATATATATCTTACTATCGTCTTCCTTCCAGAGTAAAAAGACGTAGCCACCTGATCTTAGCTTTCTCTGCTGCAACGGTCGAAAACCATCAAACTCTGTAATATTCACTGGAGAACTCCATGCTCCTGAATCTCCACCGTCTTTATTATATACGTATTTTGTATTGTTGCTATCTGAAAAGAAAATCCACCATCCACCAGACCTATCAATATGTGCTACAGCACACTCGGCAGAGAAAAGAGTGTGTGAAGTTGACATTACCGGGGGAATAGTGTCATCAAAAGAATGAACTACTAAATCTCCGCTATTATTTATTTGTGTTAAAAATCGTTTACCCGCAAACCCTCTAGAGGAGGATAGAGAGTTAAATCCTTCAATACATAATCCAGACACAGGATCATACGTATATCCTGGCGGGCATTGCGCTGATTGACAAGGAATATAACAAGGTGGTCCACCGCCTTCAGATATTGGTGGGCATCCAGAACGATAATCTTCATAACATGCTAACTGTGCTGTGTAAGTAGGATCAAGATATGCAATATCAGAACAACCAGAAGATGAAGATGGATCGGTTCCAGAGTTATACGCTCTAGAAGAAAATCCAAATTCTGTAGCCCATTTTCCTCCAGAAGTTATAGACCAATCTGGTGTTCCATTTGCTGTAAGTAATCCTTTAAAACTAACTGGCACGTAGTCTCGTTCTGTTCTCTCTAAATCAGCATCTGGTGAAGACAAGCATTCATCTTTTTCAAAACCTGTCCCGTAAGCAGCTAATCCATCATTCGATTGTTGTGAAAAACCATCAAGGCAACCAAGCCAAAGAACAGGGTCGATTCCTTCTAGAAAAAAAGAGCAAACTCTGTTGTAAGTAATTACAGGAAAATCTGGATCTGGGTCAATTATATTTTGATGGTTTTGAATAGCTTGTAATCTTTTTCCACACCCCATCATCTCCCAGCGCGCTGAAACTACCCAACGTGCCGCTGGATTCATTATTTTTGCAAAAGTGCCAGAATCAGCGGCAGTATTATCTACTCCGCAATCAACAACACTTCCAGAACTATCTATACAATAATAGTCACCTGGAGCTAAAAAACTTCCAACTCCAGCATTTGGTGCAATATTCGAATCTAAATTTTTACATGGAGTGTCGTAATCCATTGGGTGATGGGAGCCGTCCCAACCGCCAGAAGGTGGGTCCCAGGGATACCCATATCTTTCTCCATCTGTAACAGTTCCAGAAGTTACATAATCGCTATATGGTGCTTGTTCTGGTAAAACTGTTTCTCCTGGATTAAGATAACCATTATCACAAACCATAGAACAAAAATCAAAAAGTAATCCTGCTCCAGCAATTGACCCTAAACAAGAAACTCCGTCAGAATAATCATAACAACATTCCTTTTCTACAGAATCATAATCATAATTTCCCCCATAAATATCACAATTAGGTGTTCTGGGCATTTGCCAATCTCCTCTGAGAACACTCTCGGCAATTGTATCGTAAAAAAATCGTTACGCAACGATCTTCTGGAAAGGAAAGGTCCTCTAATTTTTTACGGATTCTCTTTCCTTTGCCCTCGCACCCAACTCCAATATAACTATTTTTATCTATATTTTTAGAAACAAACTCCATACCCATATCGAAACGACTTTTTCTAAAAATAACTATATCGCCTGGTTCTGGAATTTGATCTACACCTATTTGCTCCCACCCTATTTCTAGCATTAGATACATGGTGGATTGAACTCTATCAGTATACGGAATACCTATTCCTGCCAGAAGGCAAGTCTTCCAGCAGAAATAAGTATCTCCGCCATGCGGATACGGTTCCCATCTTTGTTTACAATAATTATGAACCTCTTCCTGTGCTTGTCTATCAGTGAGCATTCCAATAAGCACAGTTTTCTTTGTTGGTCTAAACGTGTTGTCCATTAAGGTGTATATCCTGAAACCTGCGGCCCATAAAGCCTCTGTTCAAGTTCATTAAAGAAGCGCATAAACTCCGCTTGTCGTGCTTGAGGACTAGATTGGTTTTGATCTAATACAATTTGAAAAACAACGGGGCGATTCATTGCTGCATCAGCAGCAAGCTCTCTAGCTTTTTTTTCCACATTAAACGGCGCGTATACTTCACCTTGTTTTTGTCCGCCAGCAATAGCAGCTTGCATTTGCTGATAAAATTCTTGCATATACTTTTGTCGCATCATAGCAGGATTCATATATTGATTTGGGTATATATTCCTATTATCATACGTTTCCATCATATGCTCATTAAGGCGAAGGAGTTGTCCTTGTCCTTTGAACCTACGCATCATATTTCCACGTAAATTTAAAAACGACGCCCCAATGGTTTCTTGAAATTTTCTTAAATCATCACCCATCATTGATTGTAACTCAATTTCTCTATTTAGTTTTTCAAGTTCCGTTTCTCCAGCAACAGGACGTGACTTCAAAGCAAGTTTTTTCAGAGCATTATTAATAGATAAATATGCTCTCTGCCGGAAATTAAGAAACGGGTTATTTTCAATTTGTGCCTCTTCCAAGCGAAGTCGAGCATCCATAAGCTGTGCTTGCTCAGCAGAAGCTTCCTTCATTTCATCAAATGCTTTATGAAGATTATTCTTCTGCTCAACAACAGCAGCCCTAGTTAAAGATTGGATTTTCCTCTCTTCTGTCCAATATTCTTTTTGTGCTTTATAGTATTCTTCAGTAGTTAATTCACCACTGTTCATATCCTCTACTAGCTGCCTTTGCCTATCGAGGAGAAAAGGCTTCATAGTAGAAAGTTCTGACTGAGCACGTTCGGAATCAGCAACGCCTGTATCAGCAAGAGCCATACCTTGCTCAATCATTGCCTCTTTCCAGGCAGTATCTATTTTTCTCTGTTCTTGTTTAGCTCTTTTAGCAATTGCTCGTTCAGCATTTTGCGCGGCTTTAATTGCATCTTGTTTTCTAATTTCAAGGTCCCAATAGTCTTTCTGGAGAGAAAGATAATCTTTGATAGTATCAAAATCTCTTTTTCCAGAAGAAACAAGGTCCCTCATTTCATCCTGAATATAACCTTGCTGCTGTTCTAATCCTGGCACGAGGACTTTAGCTTCAGCAATAGAGCGCATATCTCCTTGATCTTCTTCATTTCCAGAATACTTTGCAGTCGCCCGAAGCTGAAGAAGAGTATTCTCGTTATACGCCGCAGCTAATTGATGTTGCTGGCGAACAAGTTGCTTTGCTTTCCTAGCTTGTTCTTGCTGTTCTCGTAATCTTTCATTGTGGGCCTGCGCTTGTATTTGCAACATTCGCTCTTTAACTTGGTCAGCATCTCTAAGAGCGTCCCAATACTCTCTTTGAACTTTTAAATCATCTCCCATTCTCCCTTTTAATTCTTCTGCTCTTGCATACAAATCATTTGCACGCTGAGTCATCATCCCCAGAAGAATCTTTTCTTGCCGAATATGCTTTTCTTTAGTTTCTCCGCCAGCAGCCTGAACTTTTAATTGCTGGAGTTCTGCTTCATATCGAGCATCTTCCATTGCATATCGGTCTTTTAATTGTTTATCAGTTTCTATCCTTCGCTGCTCGGCTTCTTCTTCTAGCCTTTTAGCTTCGTAATCAACAAATCCTGGCTGTCCTCTTTTAATTCGACTACCAGCGGCATTAAATCCCTCTAAGCCACCAGTAGCATTTAGCTTATATCCACGAGAAGCGGCCATTCTTGCAAATGCTTCTGATTGTCCTGCTGCTGCTGCCTGTTGAGCATTTAATCTTTCTTCATCGGCAGTAGACATGTGACCAGGAACAGAGACATTTTTTAATAAAGTATCACCAAGTAATTTTCCTAAACCATACGCCATGATGCCTGCAATAGCATAAGTAACGACGGTAGGGACCCACGCGGCCATGCCTGCTAGGAACCCTGTCCCTGCCCCTACAGCCCCAGGCATCATTGGACCTATAAAACCCGGTGCCCCTGGAGTGCCAGGACTTCTAAGCGGCCCTGTGGCGCTTCCCATACCTCCCATAGCGTTAGCGTCTGCGGCGGCTGTTGCTGCCTTTGCATTATTTAAAAGTGCTTCTGTCTTTTCATTAATTGCGGTAGTAGTTATTCTAGCTTGAGTAGCCTCTTTTACCATTGCTTCTGTATTAGAAGTTGTAGCAGTAAAGTCCAGCTTTTTCGCTTGAATGCCTGCAATAAAGAAAGCAGTAATTCTAGGCCAAAGAATTGCAATAGCTTTTCCACCTTCTGCAAGGTCCCGAATCGTTCTGGAAGTAAGACCAATTCCATACATTAATGGGCCTAATGCAGCAGTGGTGGCAGCAATATAGATTACTCCCTCTTTTTGCCCCTGACTAAGAGTTTTAAACCAACCAGTAAAATCTTTTACGGCATGAAGAAGATTGCCGCCAATAGCTTTTTCAACTGGAAATACAGCTTTGCCCATTTCGGCCATTGCCATATTCCAATCGTGTCTCATATCGTCTACATCATCCTGCATACCTCTAGCAACACGAGGAAACTTTTGAAATGCAGCCACAATCCGCTGCATTGTCTCCTGAGTGCTTAATCCCATATTCTGAATAGCTTCGGTATTTCCTGTGCCAAACGCCTCTTTCAAAGCTTTACGAATAGTAGGGATATGCTCTGCAAGCTGGTTTAGTTCCTGCGCCCGAAGCTGCCCCTTACCTTCAATTTGTGAAAGCGCACGAACAACTCCATCTAAGTCTTCAGCTTTTCCTCCAGAAAGGGTAATGGCATTGCCCATTTCCTTAATTGTTTTTTCAGCAAAATCAGCAGAATAACCTACCGCCTGAAGACGTGCGGAAGCTTTAGCCGCCTGTTCAAAAGTCAAACCAGGAAGACGGCCTAATTCTTCTAATCGTGCTAATTGTCTATTTGTTTCTTCTGCCGATCCTGTTACAGCATTTAATCCTCTAGTAATGCTCTCCATGCTCATTGCAGCATCGACAGAGTTTTTTGCTAAAAGACCAAGAGGAGCAGTTATACCAACGGTTAAAACTCCGCCAACACGCTCTAATGCTTGACCACCTTTTGCAAGGTGCATCATTTCATCACTTAAATCACTAACTGATCCTTTAGCTTCTTGAGCCGCAGTTTTTATCTGCTTAATTGACGCAGCAGCAGCAATTTGTTTTGTCGTTGCCTGTTCACTTCTGGAGGAAAGATTCCCATACGCTGTTGAAAGCCGAGCTATTGCTGCCGACATATTATCACCAGCAGCAGTAGCATCTTTCATTACTGGAATAGAGCGGCGAACACCGCCAATAAACTTATTTAAAAGCTCATTGATAGAGTTTAAGGTAGATTCGGCATTAGTCGAGTCACCCGTAACTTGAATACTAAGGGTAGCGACGTTTGGCATATCATTGCCTTCCGCTCATAGCTTTAAAAAGCATAACGAGAAATTCAAATTGTTTTTCAGACTTAGCAAGTTCTTCGGAAGCTTGGAACGCAAAAGCTTCATTGATCTCATACCAAGACAGCTTCTTTTTAGCATCTATTGCAGAGATACCTAAAAAAGAAGCTGCTTTGGCAATAATATAATTATCAGGTAAAGGTTCGTCTTCTAGTGAGTCTTTTCCTAGAATGTGCCTTCTGATTGCGCGTCCCTCGGCAGGTTTGGGAACATTGCTCTAGATAATCCAACAGAAAGCAAACTAAGAACTGGTGTTGGAATTTGAGCAATAATTCCTTCTTCAAGAGGAATAACAGAAGAAGATGAAAAATCAGGCTCAGGTGCTTCTTCAAAAGAAGACTCAATCTCCTGAATTTTTTGCACCGTTTCTTCTAATCTCTTTCCTTTTAAAGTATCTAGAGTCTCAGTAAGACGCTTTGCTTCTACTACTAAAGGAGCATTTTTCTTCCATACTTCAAGAACATTATTTGGAATAGTTAAATCCCATGATCCTAAAGTTTCATGAAAACTTGCCCAATGATACTCTTGCCCTCTTGCACGTAGTTTAGCAGGGCTAAAATGTTCAGGCTTATAATGAATAGTTACCCTATCTTCTGGATTTTCAGAAAGAGGAATCATTACAGCAACAGTAGTTTTAGCAAGCGCACTTTTGAAAAGGTTTGGCACTTTTTTCTCCGGGTTTCAAAAAGTTTCTGGAGGAAAGACTTTTTATATTTGTCCTATCTTTCCTCCAGAAAACTACGGGCTACAGAGTAGCCATTGTATTTACAAGAGTAATTTGGAAAGCATACCCTTGGGTTGTATCATAGATTGGGCGCATAGTGAGAGTATTAGTTTCTAGTCCATTAGTATCTGTAAACCCCTGTTGATCAAACTGAAATGGAAATAGGATTTTCAATTCATAAGGATCGGCACCTGAGTTAGGTCCAAGATTTCCAAAACTCTGAATTTGGCAGAAAAGCTTATCAGATGCCCGAAGATTAGAAAGGTATCCCCACGCAGCGGAATTACTTTTTACTACCAAATTAGCAGAAACCGTAGGAGCATCTGCCTTTACATCTCCAAAGTTTCTATCAGTTTCATCAAGATAAAAATTTGGAGAATAAACACCGCCAATATTAAATCCTGCTTCAAGAACACCTTGAGCAATTTTGGCAATACCCCCAACAGTAGTTCCAATTTTAATGGTATTTTTACCAGGAATTGCCAAAGCTTTAGTGTTTTCAGTGACGCCAGATGTTGCTAGAGTTTGTCCGGTTGCCATAATCTGACCAAATAGGCTGCCTGACATACTCGCTACTTCTTTAGTCCATCGGAAATTTAAAGAATTACAAATTGCATAGGCAACTTTTTCTCCAGAAGTTCCGGTGCCACGTTCAATTGTATAAGTCTGAATTGCCTGTGGATTAAATGGATCGTGAGCAAATACCCAAGTTCCTGCCACCGCTGCAACATGCATAATTGACGAAAGCCAATATGTCAAATCACTAAAATTAATTGGCTGCTCCGGCATATCTGCCGTTGCATATTCTTTTTGAACAGGAGATTCAATACTATATCTCCATCCATCAGGACGATATACATTTACAGGAATATTTGGTTGCCATCTAAGACCCATTGCCGGACGCCGAGTGGCAGCAACAACAACACCAGGAGTTGTTTCCATTCCCAACTGCATTCTATTAAATACAGTTGACCTAATTGGTGTAGCAGACATTATATTTATCCTTCAGATGGGTATACATAAATTAAGAACACGCCCCCAACATGGCAATATTCTTTTTCATTATCACTAGACATAAATCGAATATCATCTTCCATACGAGGGAAGTCTAAGAAATACGATCCTGAATTTACCTCTATAGGAACTTCATTTCCTAATAGAGATTGTTGGATTTTTTCAAATATAGCATCTCCTTGAACATATCCACCATCAGGAACAAAAGTCACAACTTTAATATTATATCTTAGTGCTTCTTGTAGAAATTGATTAGCTTCTTCATCTATTCCAAATTCTTTGCCGCCGCTTCTTCTGGAAAGAATGATATAAGGCGGCGATGTATTTGTTGGGGCCATTGAGACATGGACTTTTGTTCCAACTAATGCTGACACCTCTGTATCTGCTAAAAGTTTTTCAATAACGTATGTCTCAAGGGCACTTGGAACGGACATGATTAATACCGTCCTAATTCAGTTTCAAATAAAACCATTGCCTTTGAATAAATACCTCGAATAACTTCGTCTACTGCTGGAAAGAAGAATGGTCGTGCTGGCATTCGATTTGTTCCAAACTCATGAAAATGAGCATAAGGCGCGCCAACAAATACCACGTAATAACCTTCATATTCTTCTATTTGCACAGTATCAATCATGTGTGGTTTGTTAGGGTTGTTCTTCTCACTTACAAGTCCTAACTCATAGATATTCATTTTCACTGTTTCTTGAATATCTTTTACCACTTCCTGAACTAATACTTGTGTAATTAAATGAACACGCTGAGGTGCCTTCATTAATCTAGCAGTATCGTATGTTATATCAAGATTAAGAGGAAACATTATCTAATCTATTACAAGCGCAATTCATTAGAAGTCTATCGGTATGATCGCCATTAGTGCTGAGTATTTCAAAAGTATCTTCATTCATTAATATACGATCATATCTATTTACATCAGTATTCCACGGAAGCTTAATAATGTATTTTACTTCTCCAGTGATGCTGTTTCTACTTCCAAAATCCTGTTCTCCTCCCTGAGAAGTATCGTTTTGAAGAATTGCTCTTGCAGGATATGGTTCTTCATCATCATCAGCTTCCCAAGTATAGACTTCTTGATTTAAATTATTCCTAGAAATAACCCTATGTAATATGATAGCTGTTTCCGTAAGTGCTGTATTTTCAAGCACTTTTCTGCCTAAATCTATAGATGTAGAAATTGCTGTTAACATCTTCGTCTATATGGCTTCCAACATCTAGTTGTATCCTGTAAGTTTCTGGAAAGAGTTACGGATTTCATAGATTTAGATGTAGTATCAGAATACAAAGGATCAGTGAGCAAAATATCGTTCCACGCAGAAGCAACCGCTCTTTCAGTATTTTTATAAATTTGACCAAGTGCAGTTCTATCTTGTCCAGTCCCGATATCAACAGCTTCTCGATATTTTTGGAGAAGAAGAGTTAAAACTTTCCAACGAGTATATAGATAAGTTAAAGTAGTATTACTTGGATAAGCTAAAATATAATTTCCCCACCAAAGGTCTACTTTATCATTTAAATCTGGATAGCCGATTTCGTCTTTAATCTCTTGAATAAGTTGTTCTGCACTTCCTGCCGGTGGAATAACTGGTCCTGTAGCTGTGCTACTCCCACCAAAATCTATTGGGCCTGTGGCGTTTCCCGAACCTGATTGCCCCATTTTCGTGCCTCAATTTTCTGGAGAAAAAGCTAATCAACGGGATCAAGTTCTTCAACATCGGGATTAGAGAATTCCCAAACTGTGCTTTGTCTCCAGACATATACTTTTCCGGCGTCTGGATTTTCTACAACTTCAGCAGAAGTCGGTGGAGTTAATTTAAATACAACTTTGCCCAAGCTATCTGATTCTTTAGAATCACTTCTATTCAAACCCTCTACATCTGAAGAAATCCAAACTTCTACTCCTTCAAGTAAACGAGTTCCATCTGGATTTTTTACAATATAGGGCCAAGTTATTGTTCCGATCTTTCCATACCCGCCACCGACAACAGGTAATGAGCTATCATCAAAAGTTGTATCTTTTATAGAATTATCTTCTAAAGTCATTGGACTTCCAACAGCCGCTGGTGCTAAAGGAAGGTTATCTGTTTTAGTCTTAATCGCTGTAGTTAAGCTATTTACTGCTGCAATAGCTGCTGCTATATCAGAGGCATCGCCAGGGTCATTAGGAAGATTATCAGTTTTAGCTTTGATTGCATTTGCTAATGTAGTTAAGGCAGAAAATGCAGCAGCAATATCAGAAGCATCAGCAGGGTCACTTGGCAACGCATTTACTTTAGAAAGTATGGATGCAACTTCAGTATCTACATATCCAGAAAGAGTTGTTAATGCTGTTTGAATACTAGCTAATGTAGTATTTACTGACCCAAATAATGTAGCTATATCAGAAGCGTCTGCCGGATCAGAAGGCAAATTATTAACTTTTGCTAGAATAGCTGCAACTTCGGTATCAATATATCCAACTATTGTTGCAAGTGTATTATTTACAGTAGTAAACGCTGCTTGGGTATTTGATTCATCAGCAGGGTCAGATGGGAGATTATCTGTTTTAGCCTTAATTGCATCTACAACCGTTTTAGTTGCTGCTGCTATAGAAGCAACTTGAATTTCATACACATATTCAGCAACATCAGTTCCAGTATCATACGCTCGAACATTTAACGTTCCAAGAGTATCAAAATCTCCTGCATTTCCAGTATACTTATACCATCCATACCCTACTTCAGAAATAGTAGAAAGGGGAGTTGTCCATGTCCCCCCTTTCTTTCTTTGTTGAACTGTAACTGATGCTGATTTACCAGTTATGGCTGTTAAATGGTCTGTAGATGAAAGAAGTTGAAATAGAACTTCATTTGTGGAATCATTTTGATATAAAATTGCTGTAGACATAGTTTTTATACGAAGCCAAGTTTATTCTGGAGAATGGGAGTAAGAGAGATAGCAAGCTGCTCCTGTCCCAATCCATTTAAATGTAGATCATCTCCTCGTTGCCATATATCTACATAACTACACAAAGGATTCCCTGCCATGCTAGTTCTAGGTTTTCCTACTCTACTTCTTACATCAAAATAAGTAACATCTGTTAACCCAGCACAAAGAGTTACTAACGCAGCATCGGTGTCCAATCCAATTTGTGCTTGAGCGTCGCTCATAGCATTAAAAGGATACATACCGAATACAATAATTGGGATATTAGTCCATGCTGCTCTAGCATTTGTTATCAGTGTGTTAATACCGGCAACAACAGTAGCGGCAGAATCTGAATTTAGATAAATATTATTGCTACCTAATGCTATAATATATACCTTCAAATCAGGATAAGCTGCAATTAAATCAGGTAGCCCTGTGCTAATTCCCCAGGCGGTTGTTTGCCCACCTAATGAATATTCAACAATTGAAATTCTAGGGTCTTTACTTGCACATCTTCTTAAACAATTTGCAGATGGGTCAAATGTAGTTGAAAGTGCCCCTTGTATTTGATAATGGGGCATATATTCCCCGCCAAGGTCCGTTCCTGGTGGTCTACCACAACCATTAGAATCACCATTTTTTCCAACCTTTGCCCCCGATCCTCTGGAGAAAAAAATCAAGTTTTGTCCGGTAGTTTCTAATGGAAATATAGTCTCAACGCCTATTGTTGGTAATCCAGTATACGTATAAAGTGGATTACTACCAGTAGTAGTTACACCAAGTGTTCCACCTACAGGAACAAGTATTCCAAGTCTATCTCCATCTTTATATTTTAACGGTTGTCCGAGAGTAACAATCTGTTGTCCCGCAGATGTTAAATAAAACGGATCGGAGACTCTCTGGAGTGTATAGATGTTTTGAGTTGCAATTTTTGGTGTTAAAATACATGCATACCAAGGTAATGATGTTGGAGCATTTGTATGAAAACTAATTTCATCAATAACTGCTTGGTCATTATCATGAACACGTTGCTTTAATGTATTAAACCAACTTGTTACAAGCTTTCCACCTAAACTCAAATAAGTAGATGGTGAAGCTAAATTATAACTACTTCCACCGGAATACGCTCTAGTTCTAGCAGGCTGTCCTGCTGTTTTCATTAGTGGGGGAAGAAATCTTTTTTCTACCCATCTACGTAATTGTGCCAGTTCAAGAGAAGACATAGCTGTATCTCTTTCGAAATAACAAGCTACATCAGCAACTAACGGAGTTCCTCCAGAAGTTGCTTTACCAAGAAAATGAGTCAAACCAGCAGTTGCATTAAGAGTAGAGGCAATAGCACTTGCTTTTACCTCTCCATCGGCAAGGAGAATATAACTATTATCTTTTCTAATTAATTCAACCCAATGCCAGTTTCCATCAGTAAGATATTGCTTTGCACCTGTCCATTGACCTGCTATTACGGATCGGCTTTTATTTACAATATCGTTTCCACTAATGGCCCATCCCCAACCCTCAGTAGCATTTCTTCTACCAAATAATTCCATACCATCAGTAAATACTGGATTGCGAATAAGCATTCCAATATACATCTGGGTCGTATGAGCTAAGCCAATATCAGTTCCGTTAGATATCCATGCCGATCCTTGAAGTTGAATATATGGCAAGCCACCATTTGTTCGATAAAATGGCCTATTTGCAGTAGCAGGCTGCTGACCATATACAGTTGCTGATAAAGTTCCAGGATTTCCAACATATCCAAGTGCATCTAGATCATTTGGATACGTCTTCATTAATGTGCCATTTTCTTCAGCAACAGAGTTAACATTAGTTAAAGAAATACCCGTAACTCTTTCACCAAGAAATGACCCACCATCATTTGTTCCAAGAGGAAACCAATATCTTAACCCTGTAGAAAGTCCAGCAACAGACGCCACATCAGAATAAATAAACCCACGCCCAAGATTAAGCATCGCCAAATCTTCAGCAGCAGTAGTTAATCTATCCCAAAAAGCAAGATTAGCAATCCATCCAGTATGTAGATTTGCAGCAAGAGCAGTTCCGCCAAGACTAAATACATCTGAAGGGACTGTATAAGGAGAAATACTAGATACGTTGCCGTTAGTCCCACCAGTAACAGAAGAAGTAGACGTTGCAACAGTTAATGTTACTGTATGAGTGACAAAATCATGTTTAATTGTTACAACGTAAGGAATACTATCAGCAATTACTTGGCTATTAACAACTGTAATAGGGGCTGGGTTTCCTATAATAAAACTCATCGTGTTCGTGGTAACCTTACGAACAATTATATCTCTCCCGCTGACTCCTCTACAGATAGGACGAACATCAGCCCCAATTGCGGCCCCACGAAAAAGAATTTCAAATCTACACGTCCAGCTTGCTGAAAGACCAAAACGAGTGATTGGATCATCAGCATAAGTTAATCTTTTAGATAAAGACGCGTCAAAACCTGCCGCCCCTTTATTTCCTCCAATAAGCGCATAAGAAAGATTTGGATCAGGAAGATAAAAAACCTGCGGAGATAAATCCAAAGGCTGTGCATCATGAATTGTTAGTATCCGTCTTCCAACAGGCATCTTTTTCTCCAGAACTAAGAGGCAATTTGCCGGATCAAATTGCCTCTTAGTCTATTAGGGCGCAGGACATAACACCCTAATTATTCGTCTTCGTCTTCTTCCTCTTCTTCTTCCTCTTCAGGATTAGACATAGCTTCTACAATTGCTGTAGCCAACTGAGTCTTAGAAGAGAAAGAATCCGTATCTGTAATACCTACTTGTCCTGCAAGACTTTCGAGATAAGAACGAGTCTTTTTTACCAATTCCTCTACAGTAGGAATCTCCTGTTCCTGTTCATTTTCGTTGCCGTCGGAATTTTCTGGAGAAAAAGATTCTTCTTCAGGCTCAGGATTGTTTCTCGCTACAAGTTCATCATGCCGTGCTGATAGCTGTTCAAAAACATGTTCGGGAACCATTACTAGACCTGGGCCATAAACCTTACCCTTGGCGGCAACGGCAATTTGCATATTAAGTGGAAAACTCTTTTTACTCTGTTGTGCCATGATCGTATTTCTGATAAAAAATAAGTTGCCGGTAGTGTTTATGAGTGGAAAATTCCAGCACATTACTAACTACCGACAACATCTAGAGAAACTAGTTAATTCCAGTAATTACCGCAATAGCTTCTGGGTCCTGAATAATCGGAAGAGACACCTGCCACGAAGCCCCATCAATATTGTAAGGCTTTCGTTTCATCATTGCCTCTACTTGAACGATTTTACCAGGAGCGGTTTCTCCTTGGGCGCGACCAATGGCAGTATAGCCAAGGGTATCAACAAGAGAAATGGGGTTTACATCATTCGTCAAAACATCAACGTCTCTGCCAGTAGTTGCAACAAAGACCATGACCGTTCGACTTAGATAGTAGTTGCTTGTAGTCGGGCTATTCCATTGTGCGTTATATTCTTCAATCGGCGGAAGTCCATCTTCCGACATTAAAGAATCCAATTGCGCTTTAGTCAATCGGCCCGGAAGTCCAACTACAGTTCCAGCGGCAACACTAATCTTTCCTACCTTCTGCTGAATCTTTTCGTTATTTAGCAATTTGCTAATAACAGTCCGACCAGCAAAGATTCGGCTTACCGTATATCCCTTATCAGTCAAAACTGTCATTGCTGCCAGAATATCATCATAAGGATCATACGCATCATTATCCCAATCACCACCAGCACCAAATCGAGCGCCAGCAGGATTAGGATAATTTACTGCTTCGTAGTAGTTATTATCTCCGGTGCGAATAACCTGAGCGTCTACGATAGCATCCCAACGCATCTTTTCATTAACAACATCAAGAGGGCGTCGAAGAGTAGTCTCTACCCAATTAATAATGCTCGTCATAGCCTGCATGGAAGGCTTTCTACCATTAGAACCACGAAGGATTCGCAATAGCACATCAAACTGCTGCCCCGTAAATTGGTTTGCAGTAGAGCTATTCGCAAGAGACGACTCCATAAATCCAGTCAGAATCGAGTCCTTCAACTGAGGCGGAGAATAACGACTATCATGATTAGCAATTAGCGTCCGATATCTAATTGATTCTTCACGAACGTATTCCGCGTCCACAAGTTGTTCTGGAAGAAGAGTTGCCCCAATTAGAGGACGATTTACTGCCCCAAACTGTGCTACTGGATCATTTACCAGAGTGGCAAAGGTTCCATCTTCAACCATTTGCTGAATTAATGTTCCAAGGTCCATGATTTTTCCTTTATATGACTAATTCCAGTGATCTTATAAAAGATCATGGACCTAGTTAATGCCAGTGATACACTGATATTTAGCGCGAACAATTCCTTGAAGAGTTGCACCCATCGTAGACCATTGAGGAAGATAATTTTCCTTAACTACACTACCTGGGCGATATGCTTCTCCATCATCACACCAATCGGTGTTAGGAATTTCAAATGCAAGAAGGTAAATTTCATCATCAGAAGCAGCAGCAGGACCAAAAGGATCATTTGCCGCCCTTTCAGCATAAGTTCTACCGACGAGAGTTCCGCTAGGAATATTCTTTGCATCTGTATCAACACCAGGATACGTGGCAGTATCTCCCGCTCCTACTGATTCCGGCAAAGCCTCAACAGTCAGAGAAGTTGCACCAGAAGCAGCCGCAGCAGTAAGTTTTGCATATCGGCCAGTTCCACCAAAATCTAAAACTGTTCCATTCGGGATTGCACCAGTAAGAGCAGTTACAGGAATTGAAGTAGCCCCTGCAACACCTCCAACAGTAGTTGCAATAGTTACACCAGGAGAAGTTCCACCAGTAAGAGAAGCGCCACTTGCAGTCATTGCTGCAACATTTTGCTTTCCAAGACTTCCACCAAAAACAACAGTGAAGTTAGGATTATTTCCATAAACCTTTACATCACCAACATTAATGTTGGAAAGTGCCTCTAAAGCAGCTTGAACAGCCGCAGCATCAGCATTATATGCAATTGCTGCTGTAATTTGTCCACTCCAAGTCAGTGTAAAAGTTCCACCTGTAGGAGTTCCAGTAATTGAAACTGTTTGAACTTCATCAACACCGCCTTGAGCGCCAGCAGCACCAACAGTTACAATTACCCCATCACGCCGAGGAAATGACGCAACATCCAATTTCATTGCAAAAGGAAGAATATGATCCCTTGCATCGAAATAATCACCTACCCAATTCGGAGCAGAACGCACCGGATCGCTAAATGTCATAATTTTGACTGCCATTTTAATAGACCTCAGACTTACTTAGATTGACCAGGACGATAATATTTGTTTTTCGAATAATCTTCGTAAATGCCTTTAGTAGAATCAAGCTTTGTTTTCTTGGTTCCGCGATTCCCAGGATCAGTATCGGGAGGCTCTTTTTCATACTCATCCTTATTATTTTTCTTCCCAGAAAACTTATCAATGATCTTTTTGGTTTTCGTAAACCACTTCATACGCTCAACAGGATTTTCCTCACCTGGGTCATCTTCACGAATTTCCTTATCCCAGGCTTTAATTGCTTTTGAAATATCAGCATTTTGCTGTGTATGAATTTCGTCAAGTTGCTCCTGAAGAGATTCTACCTGGGAAGTGAGGGTTTCAATTTCTTTCTTTGCATCATTATACAAAGGTTCGAATTTTCCCTCTTTTTCCTTATCTGCTCGCTCACTTTGCTTTTTAAGTTTTTCACGCTCTTTAATTCGTGCTTCACCAATCTTCTTATTAAGCAAAGCTTGCTGTTTAGGAGTAAGTTTTTCGTCTTCCTTTTCGGAATCGTCTTCCTTATCCTCATCCTGATTTTCCGTATCTTTATCCTGAGCGTCCTCAGTATCAGAATCCTCGTCCTCTGCTTCTTTCTTCGCATCACTTTTATCATCAGTAGCAAAGAAATAGCAAGACATAGGATCAAAGAACCGATTCCATAGCATGATAGGAAACTCCTGTAAAAATAGAATACCTGACTTCTACTATTAGTGTCGGGGGAATATTCAAAAAGAAAGGTAGGGCAAGAAACATCTTTTTAGATATTCACCGCCCTACCCTTGCATCCCAGATTTTCTGAAAGAAAGATCACGATTTTATTTTACATTTTGATTTGAGCCTCTACCACCGTTAGGTTTTCCGCCTTGTGGCCCTCTGTTGTTTGTGTTTTCATTATTTTGCTGCTGTGAATTGTTATTGCCTGTTAGTTTTGCGGCTTCCTGCATTCGTTTGAATTCTTGGTCTTTCTGGGATGAAAGTTCTTCCTCATTTTCTTCAATCTCGTCTTCTTCGTATCCCATTCTTTCCAGAGATTTACGACGAGACAGATTATCCTTAATATTAGAGATAACGGTAGATTGAGAAAGTGAATCTCTACGTTCTGTTGGACCGAATTTGGCAATAATTAATGCTTTTTCTGGGTCTTCAATTAATTGCCTCCCATCACCAAATACATTCTGAATTTCAATAGCTCTATGTGCTAATTGAACCCACGGATCGTATAAACCGTCAATTTGGGAATCTGCTTTTCCAATTGCGGGAAGTTCTGCACGCATCAAAGCTTCACCAGAGGGCCATTCTGCGCCAATAATGATATGTGCGGGTGTGCGAGAAATTTGAGCAACGCGTCTTCCTGTCAAGTTATAAATAGCAATATTGCTTTCTTGACTTCCTGGCTGAATAATGCCGAATGAAGCTTGATAGTTTGCCGAACTCCATAATTCTCCAGGGCCAACTTTTCCACCTTCTGTATCAGTTACACCAGCAGCAGTATAAATTGGGCATCCTGTAAGTTTTGAAGCAAGTAACATATCCCATGAAATTGAATTCATGCGATTTTGGAAACCAATAATACCACCATGTAATTCACTAAAACCATAAGCAATTACTTCTCCCCATCCAGTATTAGGGAAATTCACATACGGAATACCAAGAGGTTCTCCGTTCTTTCTTTCCCAATCTACAGGAAATGGTTGTGATTTTTGTTCAGGATCATCAATATCTGGTTTTTCATAGGGTTCCCAAACAGCATTACTTCCTCTACTAATATAACGAAGAATTTTTCCAGGGATATAAATAGTTCTTCGTGATATTGATTCTTCTGCATCTTCTACCCATTCTTTAACTACATACTCTAATACACCATCAAGAGTGTAATTAGCAAATGTTCCAGAAACTCCATCCCACCATTCATCATTAATTAGTTTTACTCTTTTTGCATCTTTGTCCCAATACAAATGAACAAGAGTATTACCATCACGAAACGCATTATAATGAACGGTAGAAGAAAGTTTCTTAACTTGACAGGTCTTATAGAATGTAGAAAGCCATTTAGCTACAGGTGCATTTCTACATTTCCATCCCAGAAATCTAACTCTATCTCTTGCTTCAGAGACAATTTGATTACATATATTATCTGCAAATTCTTCTGCTTGAGAACGAATCATATTCAGAATATCAAGCATTTCCTCAGTCAAATAACAATCTTGTTTTCCTTGAGTATACTCTCGATAACGAGAAATGTTTTCATGAGTGCATAGATTATCAGTATCTCTATCGTATTTAATCTTTTCGCTCCACTCTTCTGGAGAAAGAGGGAGTAATCGAGTCATAATTCTTTCGTTTACGCTTTTAATAGCCATAATTTACCTCGAAACCAAAAGTCTTCTGGAGGAAGGGGATGGGGCGCGAGAATGTCTAGATTTTCCTGAATAGCTGCGACGCTCCATGAATGTATCGTGTTTTGGTTTTGCAAACGTAAGAGCTAAACCCATTAGCCAGTCAGGAGAACGTTTAAGAATTTCTCGAAGAGTGTCTCCATCCGTAACCTCGATTTTACCATTTTTATTTTTGCTATATTTTGGGGCAAGCAAGTCTTCTCGCAAATTCTCCATCGGAGGAATTGCCGCTTTTGGATTTGTTCTTAGCCATTCACGTAATGACCAAAGCATTTCATCGCGAACCAAACGACCTTGAACCTCATCTGGTTGCGGGTCTATGTTTTCAGGTGCTAATTCTTGAGGCATAACACGAACACCATTTCGATATCCGTAATGCCTTCTCATTGAAAACGAAACATTAGACCCTACACCATTACTATCAATGTTCACTTTTTTTGCATTAAGATTTACGGCTTCCGTCGCAATTTTTCTGGAAGAAATGTCCGTGTCTACACCCTGCCACAATTGCGGTGTGGGAACGAACCAATCGTAACGGAAAAATAGCGAAGTCATATCTGCGCCAAATTCCGCAATATCCGCACCACCAATAGGATCAATACCGTAGGGTGGTTGTTCACCGTATTTCGATACGTAATTTGACCAATTCTCTTCCGCACGATTGATCCAAACGCGAGAAATAAGCTGTGTTTCTGATTGTGCTGGATATTTTCCAAGCACCATATAAAAGAATTCAGCAGTAGTGACTTTTCGGTATCCAGCTTCAAGCGGTGGATAAATTGATCCGTTTGGACTTTTAGCGGTTTTCCCAACAAGAAAATTTGGAACTTTGAAACATTCAACGTCAGGCGTTTCATTCTGGGAAAGAGGACGGGTCCACATATTAATACGACGAATAGTGGTTTCTTGTGTTACAGCACCGGGAACCAAATTTTTTCCAGAAATTACATTTGGATGCCGAAGCGCGGAAAGCTCAATGACATTTGCTCTTTTTTCCTTTTCCATTTGAGACATTGTTCCGGCATCTTGTCTCGGATTGAAGTTATACGATTGGATGACATGACCACCAGAAGCACAAGATTCAATTCCTTTAAAAACAGGATTAGGAACAGCGTCCGTTTCATCACCAAAAAAAGCCATATCAGGAGCGTGTTTTCCTGAAAATCTGGCTTCTTGATCTGCTGAAGAAAGAGATACAGGAATTGTTAAACCAGTAAGATATGATTCCGAATGCCTTTTAATCATCATCGAAGACATGGAAACGTCCATACCTTCAAATAAATAAGGATTTTTTCGATAAATTGTTTCTACACCAGCCCATAAGATTTGACGAAGGTTTCTTTCTGGTGGTGCGGCAAAAAGGAATACTTTGCTTTCTGGATAAACCATAAAAAACCAGACAGCAAGATGTGAGGAAAGGTGACTTTTACCTACACCATTCGCTGATCTAGCAAGGGTAATGTCTGAATTGACAATAGAATCACATAAGCGTTGAGCATCTTTGGTTAAAGAAACGCCAAGAACATCTTGAATAAACTTCTTTGGATCAAGAATGTATTTCGCATACTTTCCACGAAGAGCAGATGTAGGTATTTCCGAAACGTCATTAACAGCTAATGACATTCGATTTGAAACAGCAGAAAGAACTTGCTCAACCGCTGGAACTATTGTTGTTTTTGCTCTTTTCGCTGTTACTGACATCTGAATCCTCTGGAGAAAAAACGAATGGGATAATATCTACTAAACCTTCTGATAAACTAGTCACTGCCTGCTCGTCAGCGGTGACAAATAGAGAATGTGCCCATTTTTGTTGTCGTGGTTTATACGAAAGACCAATTAAATCGTTTATAGTTACATCTCGATAGGCGTTAAGAACGTGAACTAATTCATGAAGAATGAGAACACGAGCGGCTCTATGGTCTTCGGCAATCAAATAAGGGCGAAAATATAGTTCTGCTAGGAAATAAGCAGGACGGCAATTTGCGGTAGCATCTGCTTCTTGATTGTCAAGGTTTGGTATTTCCCTTGCTTCAACAGTGATTTGCCATTTTTCAATACCGAGATATTTTTGAGCATTTTTTGCATACTGAATTGCCCATTGAGGCGTAACAGGAGAGTGAGACATTTTTTGTGTCCTAAAATATGGAAACGAAAATTTTCTGGAGAAAAAGAGAATTAGAGAAAGAGAAACCCTCACCTAGATTTCCGGCTAAGTGAGGGTAGTGTCTTATTCTTTTGGACTATCGGGCGCTTCTGTAAAATCTACATAAAGTCTTTGCCCAGGACGAAAAGCGTTTTTGAGCACAGGGTTGCTTACGAGAATTTTCATTTCAATACTTGGCGATGCGTTATTGAAACGTTGATTTTCTGGTAGTTCATCATCAGCAGCAATTCCGCGCAGATTTAGTGTCTGTGCCTTAAACTGATGTTGAGTGATACTTTCAATATAAACCTTACAACGACTAATAGGTTTTTGTTCTTCTGGCATTTCATTTCCCTTTTACTAATGGACACCGTGTGCGGCAGCCATTGCTTTCATCATAGGTAGGATATATTCATCCCAAATTAGAAACATTTGTTTTTCCTTTTGTGAGTATATGGGAGAAATAGGCAAAATGCGAGCATGTGCCTATGGAGAAGGATCAGGAATTTCTATCAAATCCAAATAATACTGCTTTCCAGGTTTGATGGTATTTAGTAATAGAGGATTTGAAATGAAGAACTCAAGTTGTCCTTGAATAGATTGAGTTGAGATTTTCTGATTATCAGGAACATTATCATCCTGAACTGCTCTCAAAGATAATTTTTCTCCTTGAGTTCTACATGTTACAGAATCAACAACAACTTTAATTCGTGGTAGCATTGTTGTGATTGGCTTTTGCACACTTACGGCATAATAGAGATTTGCCGTCTTTTGATTGCTTGAAACCGGCTCGTGTCATTGCCAAAATTACAGCATCTTTATGATTAGAGGCAAGATGTGGAGAAACTTTACCACATTTGCATTTCACATAGATAGTTGGTTGTAAATGCGGCGGATTAAGACTTTGCTGTTCCATCAGATTTCGTGGGAGAAGATGCATCCGTAGATTTCTCTGGAGAGGAGACGGATTGAGAAGATTGGGAAGAACGCGATGGTGCTGTAAGTGAAAGATTCAGCGGTTGGCCTTGTTGATAAGTTTTGATCAAATCAGGATCTTTGGTGTGAATCTGTGCGGACATATATTCACCGGAATCAGGATCAGGAGTAGATTCTGCGTGAATGGTGAAAAGTCCCTTAGAATCGGGTTCGAGAGAAGTTACGGTAAGTTCTGATTTCAACATTTTGGTTTCCTTGAGTGTGTGAGTGTGCTAGAAGTGAGCAGAAATATATTGTTCTAGATGACGGAGGCGATTTTCCCATCCATTTTTGAAAACGTGGAGATGGGGTTTGTTTTTGATTAGTTGAGCGTAGAATACTCGACGCAAAGCTATCAGTTCTTTTGTCGTTGCTAGGGCGGATTTTGGAGTGTTAGTACAGATGGAAATTGCCGAAATAGTTTTAGGGCCTAGAATTCCATCTATCTTCAGAGGATAGATAGAGTAGGAAGTGGAAAGAGAAGCATTTAAAGCCCGTTGCAGGTATTTTCTGGAAACAGAGGCTCCTGAATTAATAGCAAAATCGAATGTGGGGAGAGCGAGGGGCATTGGGCATAATGATGCTCCTGATTGTTCCCAATAACCAATATGCTTATAGATTTGAATGGCGTCTTCTTTGGAAAGATTTTTGAGATAAGCGATTGCCTTTGTTCTGGAAGAAAAGCGGGAAATAGATTTTAAGTAATTTATATAGGTTGCGAGTGCAATTCCTCTATTAGTTAGGCCGCCTGGATCATTGGGATTATTTGCAAGACCGCCTTCTAATGGAAGAATAACCTCCATGCATGTATCAAAATCTTGAGGAGAAGACATTAAAAAGTCCTTTCTGCTGCTAATTTTTCTTGGAGGGCGTCGATTTCTTCTGGAGAAAGAGCGTCTGTGCTTTTTACATGTAATGATTCGGCGGCTTCTAAGCCGGCTCGTTCTTCTGGAGAAAGGGCGCGGTTCCAAATAGATTCTTGTTGCGTATCTGCATTTTCTGAAATAGAGTATGTGGGAGATGAAGAAATTGGATTTGGGAGAACGGGGCGGCAAAGGATGATTGATGTATTACTAAGATTAGTAACGGGAAACCATCCCTCTTTTCCTAACGAATTTAGTGCTTCGATAAAATGCAATTCTTCTGTGTAGGGTCTTTCGTAATTATTGGGATCAGGGAAAGAGGGAATAGAAGAATCTATTCTAAATACTTCGGAAACGTGTTTTGCTTCTTTTTCTGGGCCATAAAATGTGATAAATTGATCGGGATGATTAAAAATCCGATTCAAAGACAATATGGCGTATTCGTAATAGGGTTTGTCCATAGTAAAAATCCTGTTGGAGTCGTAACACTATCTCTGTCGTTTTTGAAAAAGATAAAAAGTGATTGGGGGATGAAAAAATTTTTTTGAGGTTGGAGTTTTGAAAAAGATATTCTTAGGATAACGATGTAAATTATTTTTGAAAAAGATTAAGGTGTATTGTTCTCATGATTTATTTGTGGAAGGTAGCCGCGCACCCCTACCAGGAGTCCCAAAACCCCTCACACCCTCTCACAAGCCGCGCCCATGTTAGGGGTCAAAAATGCTTGCTGGTAGAGGTCTAAACCTCTCACTCAGAGGGCTAACAAACCCAAATGTGAGAGATTCCCTGTCATGGGTCGGGAGAGGTAGAACCGTATCATTTTCTAAAGTCACGAGATAAGGGGCATTAGGGGCGATTCTAGACCCTACCATACCGACATGGACCCGATACCCATTTGGCACTAGAGAAGCCGTGCTAGTGCTCTGCTACGTGCCTTCGTGAATATGATCCCGGTGAGGTAGGCAAAGGGAGAAGGGGCGAGAGGGTAGGATGCACTAGGGGCGATTCCTGCGCTCGCATCCTGGGTTTGATGTAGAAACCCATTTGACAGGGAAACGCTCGCTGTTGCGTCTCTCATTGCGTTCCGTCGTATCTCTGGAGAAAATACCTGAGACACAAAAACGCCCCACCAATCCACTAAGGAAAGGCAGGGCATATGAAACGCGTATGGATTGATGGATTAGTCGTATAGACCTATGCGCTCAATTAGTTGTTCTAAGTAGCTCTGATACACTTGTTGTCTGTATTGTTCATCTTGTTCGGAAACAGGAAATAAGAAACGTAAACAATCCATGTTCTCTATGCATTCTTTCATTCCATCAGTTGTCTGAAACTCCGGGCAAGGCCAGCAGAGGAATAGATCGGTAGGATCCCCTTCTCCGCTCTCTACCCATGCCCCTAACTCGTTCGCTGCCTTCTCCATCCTTTCACGTTCTCGCTCATCCTGGATTGAAACCTTCTCTGTGACGTTACTAGACCAAGGCATGCAGTATTTCCCACTAGGCATGAGTGAGAAAACCGAGCCAATATAGGACTCCATATTCCACCCATTATCAGTTTCGGTTTTTATGCCGTTCGTCATGTATCCTATGAAAAGCTTTTTCCATTCTCGCTGCCGCATGATCTACTCCTATTCTCCGAAGCGTTTCGGATATGCTTCCACATAATCGCCCCACGAAGAAACAACAAACTGTCTCCTGGCATAATCCCAAAGAAGTGTACTGCAGTAAGTATCTGCTTCTAGATATTCAAACCCCATAGGATAGTTTGAATAATCATGTTTTGAAGCTATGTATCGGATTGGTTCATGATACCAATGGCTTTTAGGCCAGATATCGGGAAAACGTTCATGAAGCGCAACCATAGCCCTATGGGCGTTGCTATCAATCGTTTCTCCATCGGGAATAGGGGTTGCCCATAACCAATACTCTAGGACGATTCTAGCCTGCTGCGCCTGATCTTCGTCTAACCGATGAATGTATCCCAACGTCTTCATCGAAGGAAGCTTTAGCTTCGGATTCTTCTCTTTCGGAAAGAAACTCATATTCCTAAACCTTTCTGGAAGAAAAAGCCCCATGCAAACCGAAGTCTACATGGGACTATATCTAAGGTGCTGGTTGCTGTTTTTACTTCTTGCGCGTTGCCTGATTCTTTGCTGTCATTGGACGAGGAATTTCCGTTTTTACGGGAGCGGGGGTTTCCTCTTCTTCGTCTTCCTCTTCTTCCTCGTTCGATTCCTCTTCGGCAACGGGAGCGGCATTCTTATACTTAGCGAAGAGGTCGCCTTCCTTTTCGCGATTCTTTTCACGAAGAACATTTTCTGCCGTTTCAACATCAGCGAGAGCATCCTTAATTGCTTCAGCTTTATACTCAGCCGGTTGCGCCATGTAGGAGTCAACCATCTGCTTCAAAATCGCGCGTGCAGCCTTGCTATCCTTCTTCGCCTGAGTCAATTCGCTTGCTGTTCGTCCTGCCATGATTTTCTCTGTCCTTTTCTGCTCTCTGATTTGAGAGCGTAGTGTTTCTCGTTCGATTTTCTTCTCTAACTGATGTTGCTCTCGCAACTTCCGATTTTCACGTAACGCCTGTAAGCGTTCCTCTTTCTCCCTACGTTTATGTTCTACCCTATCTTCTTTATCTTCAAACCTTTCTTTCGGATTAAAATCAGAAGGTGGTGAGGGAATTATTGGAACTAACGGGGGGATAATAACCTTCCTACCCCCTCGTTGTTCAAATTCCCTCTCAGTTTCAAAACGTTGAGTTCCTCGTTTCATGTTCCCCTCTTTCTAGGGGATTAACTATCTAGCGTTCCTCGGAATAGCAGGGTGCTATTATCAGCCTGATTTACTCCATCGGTTTCATAAACCGAGAACTGACAATCCGCTTTATAGTTATGGATTGAGTCCATGACTTCTTCAACGGTGTTACAGATTTGAATAACTCGAATATCATCATGCTCAAAAACAACAATGAAAGGCTTGGTCATGTTTTCTCCTTGGACTCTTCAGGGATAGGTTTCTCGTCCCTACCCGACCAACTAATGACAAAACGTCACTAGCGGTTTCGTCCGACCCTACTTAATTTCGATACCCAAATGCCGCATCTCCTCTTCGGCCCACTGTTTCAAGGTAGCCTGCTCATCCTTGCTGAGCGTTTTCCACTCTGCAAGTTGGAAATTAAGCTGCATCTGAAGATACTTAAGGGGAGTCATGTTCGTTTATCCTTTCCTAAAAGGGCAACTTCTCGTTGCTGATATAGCTTTCCCTATCCTGTTGAGCGTGAAACCTATTCTTTTTCTAGTTCCTTGGAATCAAAATGAAAGTCTTATACGCGTCTCGCAATTCTGACACTGAAATATCAGGACAGGAAACTACCGAAGCGTATACTGTTACTCCCAAGCTGATACCTTTCTCCTCTAACCATTCCGCAAAAGCTTTCGCTTCGGCATGATTGTCAGGACCAAAGTTTCCTTTGGCAAAACCTCGGTCGTTATAAAAGGTTTGTCGTTGGATTCTCCGAGAACTGTGCGTTTCCGATTGCTGAGCAATTCTGGAGAAAAAACGCCGTCTCTCAGAATCCCCCATTTTCCAGACATTCGGCTGAGTGTGTCTCATGATCTTTGCTCTGTTAGTCCGAGTGAGACGAGCAGTTGTTGCAGGCAGTATTGATAATCCTTTTCGTGGCACTCTTCAAACTCGAAAAGGATTGCCTGTCTACGAAGATACTCTATTGCTCTAACCCAAAACTCAATTGGCATGATCTTTCTCACGATACCGGATGATTCCGGCATGGGCATGGTGGGAATTGAACCCACTGAAAAACCTGTCATGCCCTGTTTCCTATTTTATTCCAAACTCCTTTCGATTCCTTCGGCACTCATCAGACAGTCCTGCGTCAATCTCTAAAGATTGCTCCTTCTCAGCAATCTTCTTCGCTAGCCGTTGAAGTTGTCCTGCTATATAAGCGACCGACACCATGTCAGGTTCGGCATGACTGAGTCTAGCAGACAGGGCATGTCCTAGTGTCTCAGCTTGATTCCTCATAGTGTCTAGGGTTTGTTGCGGCATGTTTGACTCCTCGCCGGGGCAGGGTAGACTATAGACCGCCGCCCTGTGCGGCGTAGGCTATCAACCAATCAGCATCTGTGGGGGAGTATTCGCGGAAAAGAACAAAAATATGGGGCGCGTCATGGTTTTGTGCGATTTGAACCCGAAATCCTTTCTGGAGAAAAGATTCCAGCGGCCAGATACCAGGAATTGGCTTCCCGTAGAGAGTTTTCACATGCAGAAGTTGTTGGGTGTCCTGTTGCTTCTCGCCGAAAACCTCCGTTTGGATTGCTTCACTGAGTTCCTCATCAGTTTTTGGGGTATAGGGAGTTTCAATATCATACTCCGCAGCAAGCTGCGAAATTTCCTCATCTGGTGCAACTGACTCAGGGATACAGCAAATATCTTGTTTGATGTTCTGCACATCCAAGGAGTCAAGTCCACAATGTTTGCATTGTGGCAGGAAATATGAAGTGTCGCGTGGATCATTCATAGGAGTCTCTTCCTTTGTTTTAACCGGAATCATTCCGTAGGCTTCTAACCATCCGTTCACACGTTCTTGTGAGACGCGAAACCGATGGATATATGTTCGCCCGGAAATATGCCGCGTTTCATTGTAGCTATATTTAGCAGCGAAACAGAGGAGTGCTTGTTCGTCGTTTTCTGCCCACACCATGAAGGTGTCTGAGTTTACGCTCTCGTTCATGTGACCAAGCTTCGGCGCGTAGTAGGCAACCGTTTCGGAGATGTCGCGCAGGTATTCGTTGGGAATATACGCTTTCCCCGTTCCTTTTCGGAAAGAAACCGGAATCACGTAAAGGGTGAGGGAATCTAGCAGGTAACTCATGGTCGTTCTCCGTGGTCGTTGGGTTGTGTTTCTAGTATCGGCACGTTCGGGATTTTCGAAACCCCATTTTTTGAAAAAGATTTTTCAGGCGTCCCAATCTCGTTTCTAGCCTGCTGCGGTTTGGCGTCTCAATCTCGGTTTAGCCGCTCCGCATCTCTTCGCTTCGTGCTTGTTTTCCTAGTTTCTACGTTTGACTAAGAATCTCCTTCCTGGTTTCAGGGACTTTTGAAAAAGATTTTCACACCCCTTGCATCCCCTGGATTCTGGAGGAAAACGATTAGCTCGACGCGAGAGCCGGTTTCAGGTGGAGAGGTATCAAGATCGGTCATTTACACCTGTGCAAGACATGCATGAGGCGTCTCCATGTATCGCGCACATGGAGCATGAAAAATAACGTTTTTTAGATGTGAGGGCTAACAGGTATACCGGGAAAAAGGTTGAGGTATACCTTAAAGATAGGTATACCTTAGAGGTATAGGTTGTTCCGAGGTATACCATTAGGGAGTGGCGAGGGATCAAGAGGTATGAAGGTAGGGTTCGCGCATGTAGGCATGGGTATTACATGTATAAAGCTAGGAACCGGCAAACGTAAACCGCTTTACACAATTCCTAGCCCTATAAAAACGACTTCTCTTCTCAAAAAACAAAAAGAAACGCTAGGCTTTGACTTTTCGAAAACGAAGAGTCGGGGCTTTTTTTGTGGGTTCGGCAGTATCAGAGATGAGAGGAGGCAAGCTAGAATCTTCTTGAGAATCAGGAAGAGGAGTGATAATATCCCCGTCTTCTGTAAACTCTACATCCAAAATTGGAGGCGTTTCATCTAGTCCTTTATTGAATTTTGCCATTTCACGAATTTCTTCAGGAGATTTAGCGCCGCTTGCACCATATTGTGTTTCTCGATCAGCAACAAGATTTGCCATAGGTCCAGAAGATAAAGCTTTATGCTGCCATTGTTTTAATCTAGTAGACGCTTCATGCACTTCTCTCGCGTCTTTCATAATTCCGAGAAAAATGTCTGTTAACTGCACGCAAAGAGCAGCAACTTGCTCCGTAGGCATCATATTTCCATCAGCAATACGTTTCCGAATCTCGGTTTCAGCTAAAGCTGATTTTTGTCGTTGAACCTGCATTAAATCATTTACATTATGCCGATATTTACTCGCACGCTCTACCGTATCGAATAGTGTCTGAACTTTCTGGAAAAAAGATTTTAAAGTCTTTCCACGAAGAACTTCTTCACCATTGAAATCTTCAGTAGAATACTGAATATCCATTAGCCCAACCACTTGTTTTAACATCATTTCCATTAGATGTGCAGGTGGAATTGTGTCCAAATTAGAGGAAAGTTCTTCAATACGTGCGGTGCAAAAATTAATATCATCCAAAAGTGATAACGGATCAGGTTGTTTAGCCGCCCGATCCATATTATCTAACAGATGTTTTGGTAATTTATGATATGCGCCGTGTTTTTGTTTTTCCTTTCTATTATTTATTGCTGTTTCTCCTCGTCCATGATGTCTTTTACATCTTCCATTATGTAAAATAAATGGAGAAACGCATCTTTTACCACTTCCATCACGAAGTAAACCATTACAAATAGGTTTTCCTTTATCATCACGAGCAAAAATACGACTTCCATCAGGTTTTACTTCAATTGGATATTCGTATCTTTTCAATTTTTTACCTGAATTCATTTGCTTTCTTTCAAGAAATGCAATTTCACCAGGAGTTTTTGGATTATAATTGCTTTCCAGCACAGTGGGATCCGAAGCTTGGAATTCACGTGACTTGAAGTCGCGGC
>JADMIO010955771.1_pt1 | contig 67889 bp, 50 predicted proteins | sample 8958161 | NCBI WGS metagenome assembly JADMIO01 (sample SAMN16585339, study PRJNA669376) | soil metagenome | isolation source: Crop rotation soil | place: USA: Cullars Rotation, Alabama | collected 2011 | reverse complement strand
CCGCGACTTCAAGTCACGTGAATTCCAAGCTTCGGATCCCACTGTGCTGGAAAGAGGTCCTGGAGAAGGTCCGCCGGGGCGAATTCCGACACCCCCGCGAGCATGCCCGCTGGGTCCCCCCGCCGCTCGAGGCCATCTGCCTGAAGGCGATGTCGCTCCGGCCGGGCGACAGGTACGATTCTCCCCGCGCCCTGGCCGAGGACATCCAGCGCTGGCTCGCCGACGAGCCGATCTCGGCCTACCGCGAGGGCTGGGCGACCCGCCTGGCGAGGTGGTCCAGGCACCACCGCACGCTCGTCCTCCTGTCGTCCGCCGGCTCCGGGGTCCTGCTCGTCAATCTCGCCCTGATCGCCTGGTTCCAGATCAGGGCCGCCGAGCACGAGCGCCACCAGGCCGGTTTGCTCACCGTCGAGCAGGCAAGGGCCGAGGACAAGGAGAGGGCCTCGCGGACCCTGACGGAGTTCGTGGTCAGGATGTTCCAGACGGTCGACCCGTTGGGGCTCGAGAACCGGGGATTCGGCACGCCCGAGGAGCGGATGAACTCGGTCGAGGCCCTGCGGATGCTCGAGGCGGGCGTCGAGCAGGTCGGCGAGCCGCGAGGGCCCGGCCGTGCCGGGGACCTGACCAGGGCGACCCTCCTCGACACCATCGGCAACGCGTTGCGGGCCATCTCGGAATTCCGCCGGGCGCGGCCCCTCCTCGAGGAGGCGCTTCGCATCCGCGAGGCGTCGCTGGATCCGGAGAACCCGGAGGTGGTCCTGAGCCTCTTCCACCTCGCGATGCTCGACCATTTCTCGGGGCGATTCGAGAGGGCCGACGCCTCGTACTCCGACGCCGCGAGGAGGCTGACGAAGTCCGGGGGGGCCGACGAGCTCGTCCTGGACCGCGTGCAATTCCACCACGCATGGGCCCTGGCCGAGATGAAGAAGTTCTCCGAGGCGGAGGGCCTGATCGGCCGGGTGTTGGAGAGGCGCCGGCGGTTGTTTGGACCGGACGGCATCGACACGAGGCGGGCCCAGATCGCGAGCCACATCATCCGTCTGGGTTCCGGCGACCGCGCCGTGTTCCTGCGCGAGGCCGCGAAGGTCGTGTTCGGCAACGACCCGCTGTTGAAGGCGGTCGTCCAGTACTTCCAGGCGGACGCGATCCGGAAGAAGGCGGACAGGACCCGCGACCCGGCGGACGTGGATCGGGCCCGACGGATGCTCGAGGAGACGCTGGCGGTCGCCCGCGCGAGCCTGCCGCCCCGCCACACCGTCCTGGCGTTACTCCTGGGCGACATGGCCGAATTCGAGCACAATCACGACAACTTCCCGAGGGCCGTCGCCCTCATCCGGGAGGCCTTCGAGATCGCCCGACAGATCGCCCCGACCCACCCCTATTTCATCGACGCCCTGGCGAGGTATGCCGAGGAGATGACGCGCCGGCAGCGGTTCGACGAGGCCGAGCACGCCCTGACCGAGGCCCTCGACGCGCTCCTCGCCCGCGACGAGCGAGGCCGCAGGGCCGAGCAGTTCCAGGACTACCTCGGGAGACTGGTCCGGCTGCCGAAGTACCGGGGGGATGAGAGGCTGACCGACCTCCTGAGGAAGCGGTACGAATAGCGAGAGGACGCCCAAGGACTCTCAACCAAACTCGGCTGCCTGAGGGCGAAGGGTGCGGCCCGGATTCACCGGGACCTGCTCCACATCGTGGGGACGTTGCTCGGCCGGGGTTTCTGAGCTTGCCGCGATTGCGTGAGGGCCGTCGGATTGGGCGGAGTCCAGATCCGGCAGTCTATCCGCGAACAGGAGAAGCTCCAGCGTGTTCAGGACCGGGGTGAGTTGAGCCCCGATTGACTGACGGCCCATTCAAGTGGACTTCCTCGGACCAACGTCTCTGCCGGTGGTGCTGCTTGAGGGATAACATCGGCTGCCGAGAGGAGCTCTCCGGCGACACGATCGCGGGACGCCTCGATCGATCGTGCCCGGGGGTACGGGCTCGGAAGGGGCCCGACGTCGCGGATGACGGGCTCCCGGTCGCGGATTGACGAGCCGAATCGGTCGTCCTGGTCGAGGCCCATCCCGGACGCGCCGACGGGAAGATCGCATCATCTGCCTTGAGGCCCGTCAGGACGACCTCCAGGAGGCGTTGCGGACCCGGACCAGGCCGACCGACCGGCCCCGGGGTGGCCGCGCGTCAGGGCCGGGTCGGGCCCGATGGGCACGCCGGCAACCGACTTGGGCCCTCCCGGGCGAGCGATGGCTAAAGAGGAGCGGCCGACCGGCCCCGGCGCCAGGCCGGGGCCGGTCGGCCCACGCGGTCGGCGTCACGCGTCGGCCCCGGATCGCCCACCCCGCCGGCCGAGGGCGACGCCCGGTGGTGGACCCCGTGTCCATCGAGCGGTCGGCGTCGGCGGCAGGATGATCGGCCGTCCCGCTCCGGCGACGAGCGGCCCGATCCCGGCGGATCGCCCGGACGTGCGCGCCTCGGCCGGAGGACGACGCGGGCCCCGCCTTGAGCGTGGTGGTTCCCGGGCCCGATGCCGGGACGACGAGGTCGCGTCCGGGCCCCGGAACCGGGGCGTCCGCCGCGATGGCCCGTCGGGCCCGGCGCGGTTAACCGTGGCGAGCCGCCTGGCGGCTCGTGACTCCGGGCGAGCGGGGCGGCCCGGGTCGTGACCCCGGGGCGTCAGCCCCCGCGGTCCAGCAGCGGCTCGAGCTGGGTCCTGGAACTGAGGACCAGGAAGACCAGCCAGTCGTCGGTGGGTCGCGGCCCTCCGATCAGAAGGCGGGCTGGTCGAACGGCCCAGCCCTCGCCGGCCAGCCGGCGGGACGCCAGCCGGCGGAGGGCCCGCGAGGCCCGCGGGGCCGGGCCCCGCTCCTCCCCCAGGAGGCAGCCGCAGGTCGCCCGGAACGCGCGATTGATCGGGTCGGCCACGCCTCCCGCCCGGGCGGCCGGATAGGCGTCGATCGACTCGCCGAGCTCGAGGCGGATCGCCCCGGCGATCCGCTCCAGGAGGACGAGCGCTTCGTGTCGTTGCATCGCGATGCTCCGCGTCAGCAGATCTGAGCCCGGGCCGCCGTCGGCCCGGCCGGGTGGACGCCGGCGGGCCGGCCGTCGGGCCCGCGACACCCTCCGCGGGCCGGCGCCGCCCCCAGTATCGGGGGCGCGGGCCCGGTGACGCCGGCGGGGGCCGCCCGGTGCGGTTCACCGGCCCCGGAGGCCGGCCGCGGGCCAACCGGGCCGACAGCCCGGCGGCCGGCCTCCTCGGGCGTGACCGCCGGGCGGGGGAGGCCCGGGGGGGCGACGGGACGCGTCCGGGTCGTTCGGGCTTCGCCCGCCCGGGGCGACCGCCGGGGGACGCGTCCCGGTGGCGGACCACATTCGTCAGGGTCGGGAGCCGAGACATGGTTCCTCGCTCGAGTCGATGGAGTGGCGTGAACGCGAAGGGGCGGCGAACCCGGTCGGGCGAGGGGCGTCTCGGGCCGGAGGGCCCCTCGCCGGACATCGGCCGGATGGCCGACGACCCGGGCCGCGGGGAGACCGGGCCACGGCGGGACCGCTGCCCGGTCGTCATCCGATCATGACTCGATCTCGGCCCCCGTTTAGCCCCCGAAGCCACCTCCCGCACGGGTCCGGCGGATCGGCCGTCGCGCGTCAAACCCACATGGCCCGGGCCCGCCCTCCGGGGACGAGAGGCCCGGGGCCGACCTCCCCCCGCGACCCGATGGCCGGGACGCCCGAGGCCGGCCGGGGGCACGGAGGTGAACGAGCGGGGCGGGGAGAAGGGCGTGACGGGGGCCTTCGCCCCCGACCAAATCGGCGCGGCGACCCACCGCCCCCCGCGGAAGTCGAGGGATCGGGCCGGGAAGTGACCCCCGCGATAGGCTCGCCGTCCACCAGCGAGCCCTGGTCGCCGGCCCATCGCCGCGTGGCCCTCGGGGGCCCCCGGGACGGTCCCGAGGACGTCGCCCGGGAGCGGGGGCCTCGGGGGCCGGCGGGACGGCGCGTTTCGCCCCCCGGAGGCCGCCCCGGCGACCCGGGCCCGAGCCGCGTGGGGTCGAGGCCCGACCGCCTCAGGCCCGGGTCCCCGGCGAGCCTCGGCGGCCGCCCGGCCATCGGCCGCGGGCACGCCGCCAGGGGCGCCATGCCTTCCCCGCGGCCAGCCCGGAGGTGGGCCGCGGGGCCGCGGACATGAGGGCCGACTTGCCCGGCCCTTTCCCTTACCTCCCGAAGGGCGGCGAGGCCCCCGGGCGCGCCCCGGGCGCGCAGGAGCCTGCCGCCGCCGAGTCCTGGACACGGTAGTTGTGGGCCGGCTCTTCCCCCCTCGTGCCCGGGGGAGGCGTCGACCTCGGGCGGGGGCCCCGCCCGCTCCCTCTTGAACCCCCACGGCCGGGGGGCAAAGGAGCAGCGGCCGGGCCTTCGAGACGGAGTGCATGGTCGCGAATCCCCGCGCCCGGGCCGTCCATAACGGGTTGTCAACTAACCATTTAAGGGGCGACCCCGGGCTCCCCGGCGTGCTCGACGCGGCCGGGTGCGACGTCGCCTGGCGGAGGGGGCCGGCCCGCCCTCCCCGAGGCGGCGCGGGCTCCCCGCCAAGGACAGGGGCATCTCCCGGGCCCGCGATTGCTAGTCGTTGAGCCTCGGGGCGTAATGTTCGGATAGGCGCCGCGGCCAGCACTTTGCGACGTTCCCACCGACAAAATGTGTTGCGAGCCATATGGCGTCTCCCCGGAGGAGGGGGATCGCCGGCCGGCCGCCATCGACGCCGGGCGGGAGACTGGGGTGTCCTCCGGGCCTGGCCGGGCGAGCAACCCGTGGCCGGATCATCGTCGGACCGGTTAAAGTCATGGCTTCCGAGGCACGAGGCATATCCCATAGATGTAATAATGATATTCGCAAATGAATGCACTATCCCGTCCCGTCGTCCCGATGCCCCCCGCGGGCCAGGATGACGTCGCCGAGCCCGGCGCATGCCCCTTCGTGTGGGGCGTCTGGGCCCTCATGCTTCTGGCCGCGGCGGGCTATGTTGTGGCCTTCGGCCCCGAGTTTCCGATCTGGGACGATTACGGCTTCGCCCCGGTCCTGGCGGGGGCGCAGCCGATGGACCTGGCGTGGCTCTGGGCCTGGGCGAACGAGTTCCGCTTCCCCCTGACCAAGCTGGTCCTCGTCACCGCGATCAGGGCGTCCGGGTTCGACTTTCGTGCCGGGATGTTCCTCAGCGTCGCGGCGCTCGGCACGCTGGCCGCGGGCCTGATCGGGGCCGCCCGGGGCCTGCGCGGCGGCACGCGCTACTCGGACGCCTTCTTCCCCGTCGCCTGCCTGAATTGGGGCCACTTCGCGGCGTTCTCCTGGTGCAGCGTCTTCGGACTGGTGTGCCCCTCGGCGATCGGGGGAGGGGTCCTGCTGCTCTCCCTGAGACGAGGGCGGCCGACCTTGGCGGCCGCGGCGGCGCTGTCCCTCCTCCCGCTCTGCGGCGCCAGCGGGCTGGCCCTCGTGCCCGCCCTCTCGCTCTGGTTCTGGGGCTCGGCCGCTTCTCACTGGCGCTCCGGCGAGCCGGGCGGGCGCCGGCGTGCCCTGGGGATCCTGGCGATGGCCGCCCCCGCGGTGGTGCTCTCCGCCCTCTATTTCCAGGGATATCGGCGACCGCCGCACCACTCGCCCTGGGGCGGATCCGCGGCTTCGGTCAGGACCGCGCTCGAGTTCCTGAGCCTCGGCTTCGGCCCCGCCGCGAGGGAACTCTGGCCATTCTCGTGCTGGGTCGTGCCGCTACTGCTCGCGACCTCCGCCGCCGTCCTCCTCGCGGCCTGGTCCAGGCGGCCCGAGCAGCGGCCCCGCGCCCTGAGCCTGCTCGCGTTCCAGGCCGCCGCGACGACGCTCGCCCTGGTGATCGGGTGGGGCCGATCGGGCATGGGCGACCACGCCGGATTTCAGGATCGCTACACTTCGATGCCGGTCCTGGCCCTCTGCGGGGTCTACCTGACGTGCGCGACGTTCGGCGGGCCGGCCCTCCGCCGGCTCGTCCCGATGGGGCTGCTCCTCGCGTCCGCGTCGACGCTCTGGGGCAACACGGTGCTCGGGATCAGGCACGGCAGGGAGACCGCCGCGAGGGCCGCGGCGTTCCGGCGAGACCTCCGGGCCGGCGTGCCCGGATACCTCCTGGTCGCCCGGCACACCCCCTTCCTCCACCCCTCGCAGGACGAACTGCTGCGCTCCATGTTGCTGCTCCGGCAAGCGGGGATCCGCCCCTACCGAAGCCTGAGGGCGGACGTCCCGCTCCGCGAGATCGAGGTCCCCGCGACCCCCTCGAGCGTGAGCCTCCTCGAATGGGATGGCCGCGTGGCCCGCGTCACGGGGGTGGATCCGTGGCTGACCTTCGTGATCTCGCCCCCGCGGTACGTCGCCGGCATCCGGCTGCGATACTCCCATTCGAACTCCACCGGCACGAGCTCGCATTTCAAGGCGGGATGGAGGCGATTCGATCAGGGCGAGTTCGCCGCCGACCGGTGTTACACGAACTGGGGGCTCCCCACCGGCGACGACCGCGAGACGACCGTCTGGGTGGGCGAGACGATCGCCGGGTTTCGCATCCAGCCGGATAACCAGCCTTGCGAATTCAAGATCGCGCGCCTGTCGCTCCTCGTACCCTGAATCCGTCCGGGGGCCTTCCTCCACGGCGCAGCCGGGCGTGATCGGCATTCCCCACAGGGTCGGCTCGTCCCCGCATGCGGAAGCCCGGGGCGAATCGGCGGGTCGCGATCCTCCCGCGCCGACGACCGAGGCCCGGAGGGGGGGCGACTCTTCGACCGAGGGGTCGAAACCGGGCCAACAGGAATGTCCTCGACCTTCGCGGTAGACGAGGGGCGGCCGCTCTCCCCTCCCCCGGGCGCAGGGCGGGGCGTCAGCGTTTCAGGAGCCAGAGCTCCGAGAGTCTCGATTGGTAGCGCCAGTTCACGTCCTCGACCGGCCGCTCGAATGTCAGGTGGAGTGTCCCGTCCCTGAGCAGGTGCTGCGGCACGGGGAATTCCTTGAATTCGCCGACGTCCTTCAGGTCGAGGGTCGGCCGGACGCGCTCGCCGTCGACGGAGAGCTGGCAGGTCCCGTAGCCCGTCGTCCGGATCACGTAACGGGACGACGGGTCGAGGTTGGTGTAGTGCATCGCCAGGGGCCAATTCATCTCGACCATCCAGGAGGGCCGCTTCCGGCTCCTCCCGCCTTCCCACCAGAGGACCTCCGGGATCGGAGTGTCTCCCGTGCTCAGCCCGAGGGTGGTGGTGTCGCCGACGAGGACATGAGGGGACTTGGCGACGTGCCCGACGTTGTCATAGAAGCTACCCGGACCGGGATGTTCCCAAGTCCGCAACAATTCCAGGCGGGCGAGCCTCTCCGACTCCGCGGGCATCCGGCGGATGGCGGCGAACTCGTCCTCGATCCACCATCGGTTGTTCAGCGGATGATCGACGAAGTCCAGGAAGCATCCCCGCTCCGGACCGCTGGCCTTGTACCTGGGCACGCTCGTCTGGAGCCCGATCGTGCGGAAGAGGTCGTCGCAGAGGTCGCCGATCCGTCGGCGGAGGTCGGGTCGAACGGGGTCGCTCTCCGCGAGGCGCAGGGCGGCGCTCGCCGCGTCCATCGCCTCGAGGGCGCCGAGGGCCCCGGCCCCGGCCAGCCGCCCGTTCGCCTCCTCCTCCAGGGCGGCCTCGTAGATCAGCCGGTGCCGGGTGTACGCGTCATACACGGCGCGGACCACGCACATCTGCCACCGCCAGTTCCCCGAGAGTTGGGGGGCCCGGCGTTCGAGCCCCTCCCAGAGCGCGAGCGAGGCCTCGACGCCCCCGTTGTCGCGGAGCGAGCCGATCCAGTTGCGCTCGAGCGCCAGGATCCCGTCCGCCGCCGCCTCCGCGACCTCCGGGGAGAAGAAGAGCCGGGAGTATTCGATCAGGAGTTCCCGGACGGGCGTCGACGGGTCCCAGGCGAGGCCGCTCCAGACGACCTTGTTGACGTCGTCGTGGACCCCGTCGGAGTACGAGAGGAATCCGGCCGTGTAGGGGGCGAGCGCCCCGTGGATCTCCGCGAACTGCACGGGCCGCGGGTTGATGGCCTCACGCCCGAGGGTCATCGCGAGTGCCGGGTCCCACCAGGGGATCGGGTACTGGCAGCGGACGTTGTGCGTGATGTCCGGGTAGTGGCGGATCGGATAGCGCGGGTCGAGGCGTCTGCGCGTCTGCGGGATCGGGGGGCTGCTGGGGCCGCAGACCAGGCCGCCGAACCAGGCCGGCTTCCGCTCGTCGAGATATCGATAGATGTATTCGGCGCGATCGTCCCGGAAGCCCTGCATCGAGAGCCAGATCCTGCCCTTCGGGTGATACTTCGCGAGCAGGACGGAGAGCTCCTCGAGGAAGGGCATGACCAGGGCCGGGTCGTTGTCGCCCGGGTCGCCTCCGGGGACGAAGACGGCGTCCAGCCTCGGGCAGGCCTTGTAGAGTGCCTCGTGATCGCGGAGGGCCTTCTCCCGCCTGGGGGCGTCGGCGAGGTCGAAGTCCGCGGGGGTCCAGATCCAGTAATCCTGGCCGTAACGCCGGCAGATCTCGCTCATCCGGACGTTCATGACCTGCCGAGGGACCCGCATATGAGGGCTGGCGGAGCCGTCCTCGAACGGGATGTTCTCGACGCAATTGGATCCGAACAGGGCGAGCTCGCGGATGTACTGCTCGAACTGCCCCTCGTCCCAGGCGTCCCACGAATTGGCGCGGTTCCGGTAGCCGAGCTGATGGCCGCGGATCGGATAGGCCGGCGAGCTCGCGATCGACGTCCGGGGCTCCAGGGTCGCCGACCCCCGGGTCATCTCCATCGTCCTCAACAACTTGCCCACGCCGTAGAGGACACCCCGGGGGTCGGCCCCGATGACCCAGACCGTCGGCCGGCCGGCCCCGGTCAGCTCGACGGAGAGGACGAACCCCTCGGGCTTCAGCCGCCCCGCCATCGACCGGAGATTCGCCGGGGCGGCCCCGAGCCTCCTCGGGCCCTCCCCCCCCGACGTCACCGCGATGACCGGGCCGGACTCCGGCCACTCGCCCTGCACCGCCCAGCGGACCCCGGCCCGCTTCTCCACCTCCTCGACCAGGCTCGAGACGGCGGTCCTCTCCACCTCGTCCGCCAGGCCATCGGGTATGACGATCGTCGACCGGACGAGCTCGACCTTCCGGGCATCCGGGATCGAGGTCGTCGCCGCCCACGTCAGGAGCATCGAGGCGCAGGCGAGGGTCATGATCGTGTCCGGTGTGGGCAGGGATAAGAGCCGATGTAATCCGTCGATCCGAGCGTAACGGGGCGGGGCGCCTTCCGGAAGGAGCTCGACGCGGGCGGCCTTCTTTCCCCGACCCCCGTCGCGGGCGGCACCCTGCCTGGGTCGGTCGGTCCCGCCGAACAGCCCCGGATCGACGGCCCAGGGCGCAGGCCCGGGCGATCCCCCGGGTCAGGCCAACGCGTCGCGGACGACCCGGCCGTGGACGTCGGTCAGCCGATAGTGCCGGCCCTGGAACAGGTATGTGAGGCGCTCGTGATCGATCCCGAGCTGGTGGAGGAGGGTTGCCTGCAGGTCGTGGACGTGCACGGGGTCCTCGGCCACGTTGTAGCCGAACTCGTCGGTCGACCCGAGGGTCACCCCGGGCCGGACGCCCCCGCCGCACATCCAGACCGTGAAGCACCGGGGGTGGTGATCGCGCCCGTAGTCGGTCGCGGTCAGCTTCCCCTGCGAGTAGTTGGTCCGGCCGAACTCGCCCCCCCAGACGACCAGGGTCTCGTCGAGCATCCCGCGCCGCTTCAGGTCGGTGACCAGGGCGAAGCACGCCCGGTCCACGTCCTTGGACTGGCGGCGGATGCCGCCGGGGAGGTTGCCGTGATGGTCCCAGCCCGGGTGGTAGAGCTGGATGAACCGGACGTCGCGCTCGGCGAGCCTCCGCGCCAGCAGGCAGTTCGCGGCGAACGTCCCCGGCCGCCTCGCCTCCGGCCCGTAGAGCTCGAAGACTGCTTCCGACTCCTTCGAGACGTCCACGACGTCGGGGACGCTGGTCTGCATCCGGAAGGCCATCTCGTACTGGGTGACTCGCGAGTTGATCTCGGGGTCGCCCAGGTCCTCGTACTGGATCGCGTGGAGCTCGGCGAGCCGGTCGAGCATCTTCCGGCGGCCCGATGCGCCGACCCCCTCGGGATTGTCGAGGTAGAGCACCGGGTCGTTGCCGTTCCGGAACTGGACCCCCTGATGGACGCTCGGGAGGAAGCCGTTGCCCCAGAGCCGGGCGTAGAGCGGCTGGTCGATCCGGTCCTTCGAAATCAGGACGACGAAGGCGGGCAGGTTCGCGTTGGCGCTGCCGAGCCCGTAACTCAGCCAGGCCCCCATGCTCGGCCGGCCGGCGAGCTGCGAGCCCGTCTGGAAGAAGGTGATGGCCGGGTCGTGGTTGATCGCCTCGGTGTGGAGCGACTTGATGAAGCAGAGGTCGTCGGCCACCCTCGAGGTCCAGGGGAGCAGGTCGCTGAACCAGGCGCCCGACTGGCCGTGCTGCGCGAACTTGAAGGCCGACCCGGCCAGGGGCAGGCTCGCCTGGTTGGCCGACATCCCGGTGAGCCGCTGCCCCCTCCGGACGCTCTCGGGGAGGTCCTGGCCGTTCCGCCGGTTCAGGAGCGGCTTGTGGTCGAACAGGTCCAGCTGCGACGGCCCGCCGCTCATGAAGAGGTAGATGATCCGCTTCGCCCTGGGGGCCAGGTGCGGTGCCGGGAGGACCCCGGGGGTCGTGGGCAGCGGCCCGGTCGACGCCCCCCGGGCCTCCCCCTCCAGGAGGGAGGCCAGCGCGGCACCGCCGAGGCCCAGCCCGAACCGGCCGAAGAAGTCGCGGCGATTCATCCCGAAGTTGACGTGACGGCAGTGCATCGTCTCGGCCCCTTTGCTTTCGGGCGTCGCTCAGCGGCGCATCACCGCCTCGTCGTGGTTCAGGATCGCCTGGGCCAGCACGGTCGCGGAGGCCAGCTCGACCGGGTCGAACGCCGGGTCGCTCCTCGACTCGCCGACCGCGATGAGCTTGCCGGCCGCCTCGCGGTCGGCCGAGAAGATGGCGCGCTGCTCGGCCAGGAGCCGCGTCAGGACGGCCGCCTCCCTCGGGCCCGGGCGTCGACCGGTGATCCGGCGGAAGAGCCAGGCCGAGCGATCGGCGTCGTCCCGGCCCCCGCGCCCGAGCGCGTGCTCGCCGAGCTTCCGGGCGGCCTCGACGACCTGCGGGTCGTTCAGGAGGGCGAGCGCCTGCAGGGGGGTGCTCGTGCTCTGCCGGCGGACGCTGCAGTTGCTCCGGTCGGCGGCGTCGAAGACGACGAGCGCGGGATGCGGGACCGTGCGCTTCCAGTACGTGTAGAGGCTCCGCCGGTAGAGGTCCGGGCCCTTCGACTGGTCGTAACGCGGCGAACCCATCGCCACGGACCAGAGCCCTTCCGGCTGGTACGGCCTGACGCTCGGCCCGCCGAGCCTCTCGACGAGCAGGCCGCTGGTCGCCAGGGCCTGGTCGCGGAGCATCTCGGCCGTCAGCCGCCGGCTCGGCCCCCTCGCCAGGAGCTGATTCGACGGGTCCCGCCCGAGCAGGGCCGGCGAGGCCCGCGACGACTGCCGGTAGGTCGCCGAGGTGGCGATGAGCTTGAGCAGGTGCTTCACGTCCCAGCCCGAGTCGACGAACTCGAGGGCGAGCCAGTCGAGCAGCTCGGGATGCGTCGGCGGCGTCCCCTGGTTGCCGAAGTTGTCGCTCGTCTCGACGAGGCCCTGGCCGAACATCATCTGCCAGAGCCGGTTGACCGTCACCCGGGCCATCAGCGGATGGTCGGGCGCCAGGAGCCATCGCGCCAGGCCGAGCCGGTTCCGGGGCTGGTCGGCGGGGAACGGGGGGAGCGCCCCGGGCGTGGCGGCGGTCACGGGCTCGCCCGGGGAGTCGTACGACCCCCGCTTCAGGATGAACGCGGGCTTGGGCCGGGGTAGCTCCTTCATGGCCATCGCCTCGGGGATCGGGTCGACGAGCCTCGACCGCTCGAGGCGGAGGGCGTGCAGCTCCCCGGCGAGCCTCCCGGCGACCGGCGACGCGTTGGCCAGATAGTAGTCGAACAGCCGCCGATCCGGGGCGTCCCAGGCCTCTCGGAGGTCGGGGAGCCCCGCGAGGTGGGCCGCCTCGAGCGCGGTGAGGGCCCGGTCGAAGACGCGGAGGTCGTCGACCCGCCCCCCCTTGAAGCCGTTGTCGCGGAAGCGATGGCCGAGGGCCAGGTCGGGCTCGCCGCCGCCGTAAGTGATGTCCTTGACGAGGCCATCCCGGATCACCTCCAGGGGGGCCCGCTTCCCGTCGACGAAGATGGCCAATCCCGAGGCCCGGCTGGAGCCGTCGTAGGTCACGGTCAGGTGCGTCCAGGCGTCGACCGGGATCGGCCCCGCGGTCGAGACCTTGAGCGAGTTGCCCGGCCACATGTGGTGGAGGCCGACGGCCACGCGCCCCCCCTCCAGCAGGATCTCGTATCCGCGGCTCCCGGCGTCGATGGGGGCCTTGCTGTGATGGAGCACGACCGCCCTCGGCGTGTGCTCGGGGGCGCGGACCCAGAGGGCGAACGAGAACGGGTCGACCCGCGTGAAGTGGCCGACCTTCGGGAAGGTGAACCCGTCCTCCCCGTCCAGCAGCACCGCCTTCCCGGACTTGCCCTCGACCAGCTCCGGCCCCTCGTGCGGCCTGGCCGACTTGTCGTCGAGCGTGTCGAACGCGAACGAGGCGACCTGCCCCGGGACCGTCGGCTCCTCCGGCCGATGGACGAGCCATCGCTCGAACTCGCCCCGGTCCACGACGACGTCCTTGAGCTGACGCTCCTTCGCGAGGATCCGGCGGTCGAGGTCCTCGAGCCGGGCGTCGGTGGCGTCGTCCGAGAGGAGGACGGTCGGGACGGGCATCGAGGTGGTGAAGTACGAGGTCTGGCCCGACTCGTCGATGTTCTGGAAGAACGAGAAGAGCGAGTAGAAGTCGCGCTGGGTGATCGGGTCGAACTTGTGGTCGTGGCACCTCGAGCACTCGAGGGTCAGGCCGAGGAAGGCGGTTCCGAAAGTGTCGACCCGGTCCACCACGTAGGAGACCCGGAACTCCTCCTCGACGACCCCCCCCTCCTCGTTCTGCATGTGGAGGCGGTTGAAGGCGGTGGCCAGGCGTTGCTCGCGGGTCGGGTTCGGGAGGAGGTCGCCCGCGACCTGCCAGGTGACGAACTCGTCGAACCGCTGATTGCGGTTGAAGGACCGGATGACCCAGTCGCGCCAGGCCCACATGGGCCGCTCGCGGTCCATCTGGAAGCCGTGCGTGTCCGCGAACCGGGCGAGGTCGAGCCAGTCGACCGCCATCCTCTCGCCGTACCGGGGCGAGGCGAGGAGGCGGTCGACCAGCCGGTCGAACGCGTCGGGGGCGGCGTCGGCGAGGAAGGCGTCGACCTCCTCGGGGTCCGGGGGGAGCCCGGTGAGGTCGAACGCGGCCCGGCGGATCAGCGCCTCCTTCCTCGCCTCCTGGGAGGGGGCCAAGCCCTCTCGGCCGAGCCTGTCGAGCACGAAGCGGTCGATCGGGTTGCGGACCCAGGCCTTGCCGCCCTCCGCCTCGGGGAGCGACGGCCGCCGGGGGGGCGTCAGGGACCAGAGGTTGCTCCACCTGGCCCCCTCGTCGATCCATCGGCGGACCTTGTCGATCTGCCCGGGCGTGAGCTTGCGATTCGACTTCGGGGGCGGCATGACCTCCAGCTCGTCGCCGCTGATCAGCCGGGCGAAGAGCTCGCTCTCGCCGCTCCGGCCCGGGATGATGACCGGCTCCTCGGCGCGGAGGGCCCCGTCCTCGGTGTCGAGCCGGAGCTTCGCCTTCCGCGCCGCCGGGTCCGGCCCGTGGCACTGGAAGCAGTTATCCGACAGGATCGGCAGGACGTCGCGGCGGAAGTCCACCGTCCCGGCTCCGGGGGCCTCCGCCCGGGCGCGGGCGTGGACGGAGCAAAAGGCCAGGGCCGAGGCCAGGACGAGGGGGATCGGTCGAGTCGCGGAGCGGCGTTCCCGTCGCATGACGTCCTCGGGCTCGTTCGTGAGATATCGGCTGGAGGCGGGAAGACCCATTTCGATTATGGCCCCCGGGGCCCGGTCTGCACAACCGCGAAGTGCACGCCGCCGCCCCGCCGAAGGGGGCGACCCGGGCGCCGGGTCATCGCCGGGGCCCTCGTCCGTGCTGGACGTCGCCCCCGGAGCTCGCGAGGGGGGAGGCGAGGCCTTCGGCCCCGACGGCTTTTGCGGTAATCTGGCCCGGGAGGGGGCCCTTCGAGATGATCGCACCGCCGAGACGACTTCGTCGCCGGATTCTCTGGATCGCCGCGACTCTCGGCCTCGCCGCGGCCCTGGGCGCGACGCTCGGCCCAATCCGGGGCCCGTCGACGGAGGCCCGATGGCGAGCGATCCAGGACGCGATCACCCTCCGGCGGTGGGGGGAGGCGGAGCGGCTGCTCCGGCGGTGGGTCGAGTCCCGGCCCGGCGACGGCCGGGCCTGGCTCGGCCTCGGCAGCAGCCTCGGGTTCCTGGGCCGCGAGGACGAGGCGCGGGAGGCGTTCCGCCGGGTGGGGGAGGACGACCCGTCATGGGCCCGGGCCCGGCTCCTCCTCGGCGAGATGGCGCTGAAGCATCGCGAGTGCACGGAGGCCCTGGGGCTGTTCCGGGAGGCCGCCCGATCGGACCTCCGGTCGGTCTCCGCCCGGCAGCGTCTGATCTACCTGCTCTTGGTCGAGCGGCGGACCGAGGAGGCGAGGGCCGTCCTCCAGGAGCTCTACGGGCTGACCCGCGAGCCCAGGCACCTGGTCACCATGACGGGGCTCGCGATGGAGGACGGCCCCCAGCAGGTCCGAGACCTGAGCGGCGAGGCCGACCGGCTCCGGGAGGAGCTGGAACGCTTCCTGGCGAGGACCCCCGACGACCCCTGGCTGAAAAGGGCCCGAGGGCTCCTGCGACACGCCGAGGGGCGGCCGGGCGAGGCCCTCGCCGACCTCGAATCGGCGGCCGACTCGATGGAAGGAGACCCGGCGGGCCGGCTGGCGTTGGCCGAGTGCCGGCTCTCGCTGGGCGACCTGGATGGGGCGGAGGGGGCGCTCGGCCCTCCGCCGAGCCGGGCGGACCTCCTGGGACGCTGGTGGTTCCTCCGAGGCCGGGTCGGGCACGAGCGGGGGCGGCTCGAGGAGGCGGTCGATTGCTGGGAGAAGTCGACCTCGGCCGATCCCCGGGGCGTCGTGACCCACTACCGGCTCGGGCAGGCCCTGGCACGACTGGGGCGGATCGAGGAGGCGGGTCGCCACCTGAAGGAGGCCGAGGCGATCCGCCTCCGGACCGACCGGATGAAGCTCGCCATCCACGACCAGCTCGGCGGGGGGGGCTCGCTCGTCGGGGGGGCCGGGGCCTGCCAGGACCTGGGCCGGCTCTGCCTGGAATCGGGGCTCCCGGTCGAGGGCCGGGCCTGGCTCGAGGAGGCCGTCCGGATCGACCCGACCCGGGTCGAGGCGCAGGCCGCACTGGAGCGGGCCGGCCGGATCCCCCCCCCTGCCCCATCCCCTCCCCCGGTCGTCCGGGGGGTGGCGAGCCGGTCGGCGACCCCGGCCGCGCGGGCCGAGCCCTCGACCGCAGGGGCCGGCCCCCGGTTCGAGGATGAGGCGGCCCGGAGGGGGCTCGCCTTCGCGTATGACCCGGGCCCGCCCGGCGACCTCTTCATCGGGAACACGATGGGCGGGGGGGTCGGGCTCCTCGACTTCGACGACGACGGCTGGCTCGACGTCTACTTCGTGAACGGCTGCCGGCTCCCGGTCGACCGGGGCCGCCCGCCGGCCCCGAACCGGCTCTTCCGGAACAGGGGCGACGGGACCTTCGACGACGTGACCGCCCGGGCCGGGGTGGGCGGCGTGGGCTACGGGATGGGGTGCGCGGTGGGCGACTTCGACAACGACGGCCTCGACGACCTGGTCGTCACGGGGCTGGGCTCGCTCGTGCTCTACCGGAACCGGGGCGACGGGACCTTCGACGACGTGACCGCCCGCTCGGGCCTCGCCTCGTCCCGGTGGTGCACCGCCGCCGGCTTCGGCGACCTGGACGGGGACGGCGACCCGGACCTGGTGGTCGTCACGTACGTCGAAGCCGACCCGGGACGCTCCCCGGAGTGCCGGGACTCCTCCGGCCGGCCGATCCACTGCCCGCCCGGCAAGTTCCCCGCGCAGTTCGATCACCTGTTCCGGAACAATGGCGACGGGACCTTCACCGACGTGAGCCGCGAGGCGGGGCTGGAGGTCCCCGACGGCCGGGGCCTCGGGCTCGCCATCGCCGACCTCGACGGGGACGGGCGGCTCGACCTGTTCGTCGCCAACGACGCCGTGCCCGACTTCCTTTTTCTGAATCGGGGCGGGCTGCGGTTCGAGGAGGTCGGGGCGGCCTCGGGGGTCGCCTATGACGGCAACGGCAACGCCACCGCGAGCATGGGTGTGGTGGCGGACGACCTCGATGGCGACGGGCGGATCGACCTCTTCCACACCAACTTCCGGAACGAGGGAAACACCCTGCTCCGGAACCTGGGCCCGGGCCTGTTCGCCGACGCCTCGGCGAGGGCCGGGCTCGACGCCCCGAGCCGCCCGGTGACCGGCTTCGGGGCCGCCGCGCTCGACGCCGACAACGACGGGCGGCTCGACCTGTTCGTCGCCAATGGCCACGTCGATGACCAGCCCTGGATCCGGGTGCACATGGCCCAGCCGCCCCACTGGTACTCGGGCCGCCCGGGGGGCCGGTTCGAGGCGGCCGGGCCCGGCGCCGCGGGCGGCTACTTCGCCCGGACGGTGGTCGGCCGGGGCGTGGCGGCCGGCGACCTCGACAACGACGGCCGGGTCGACCTGGTGGTCGTCCACCGCGACGCGCCCGCGGCCCTGCTCCGCAACGCGAGCCGCGGCGGGCACTGGCTGGGGCTCCGCCTCCGGGGGGCGGCCTCGGGACGGACGCCGGTCGGTGCCCGGGTGACCTGCCGGGCCGGCGGCCGGGAGGTCGCACGCTGGGTGACGGGCGGCACGGGCTACCTGTCGGCCCACGACCCCCGGCTCTGGTTCGGCCTGGGCGACGCCACCTCCATAGACGAGCTGGAGGTCCGGTGGCCCTCGGGCACGGCCCAGCGCTTCTCCGGCCTCGGGGTGGACCGGATCCTCGAGCTCCGCGAGGGCGGCGACCCGGTCCCCTCCTCCCGGCCGCCCCCGAGGTGACGGGGACGTCCTGGCCGGCGGCGACATGGGGCGTTGCGGAACGCGGCCCGATCTGGGAAGCTCCGGGCCTGGTATCGCCCATCCTCGGGGCTTCTCCGACCGGGTCCATTTCGGGAGTCCGCCATGCCAACCTCAAGGCTCGGGATCGCCGCCATCGCGGCGGCCTTATTGATCGGCCTCGGGCCGGGGTGCGACGACAAGCCGGCCGTCGACACCTCGACGACCGAGGCGACCGTCAAGGGGACCGTCACGCTCCACGGGAAGCCGGTCACCAAGGGGGACGTCTCCTTCGACCCGTCGAATTACCAGAGGAAGTCGGAGACGGCCCGGAGGGTCCCGATCGGCGCGGACGGCAGCTACTCCGTCAAGACGCTGGTCGGCGCCAATCGTGTGTCGTTCGCGATCCCCGCGATGGCCCGGGACCCGAAGCTCCAGGACCTCTCGCTCACCTACGAGGTCAAGGAGGGCGAGAATACGTACGACATCACGCTCCCGCCGCCCCCGGAGGGACCCTGACCCTCGGGCGATCACCCCGCGCGGGGCGGGCCCGGGGCCCCATCCGGCGAGGGGGGCCCGGGCCCGGGAATGGTCTCGGGGCGGATGGCCCGACGCGGCGCGGCCGCCCCTCGAATCGGGCTCCGAGCCCTACCGGGTCAGTAGGCGTCGGCGGAGATGACCTCGCCGCCGGCCCGGGTCCCGATGGCCCACCAGACCTGCGCGTTGATCGTGCCCTTGATCCCCTTCACCGAGCCGTCGGCCAGGAGGACGTTGACGACGCCCGGATGTCGGCTCGTGGCCGTGACAGCACCGCCCATGTCCCCCCAGCGGCCGCCGTAGGTGCAGCTCCAGGTGTTCGGCGGCATGACGTGGTTGTACCGCGAGTTGGAGGGGCAGCCGTTGTACCAGAGGGCCCCGTTGGGATAGAGGTTGTTCTGATTCTGGGGCGTGCCCGCCGCCCCCGGGTTGAGGCCCTTGCATAGGTTGTAGACCGCCTGCGGGGTGAGCAGGTTGGCGGCGGTCGGCTTGGTCAGCAGGGCGTAGGTCGACGGGGGGCTCTGAGGGTCCGACACCCGGGCCGTGGTGAACGTGCCGATCCCCATGACCTTCTCGCTGAACGCCGCGGTGTTGCTCAGGCCGTCGGTGATGTCGCGGAACCCGACGACCGACCTGTTCTTCTTGTAGTTGCCCCCCTTGGGCGGGTTGCCGTTCCAGGTGAACAGCCCGTCGAAGGCCCCGCTGTTGTCCCAGTCGTAGAACGTCGCCGGCGCCGTGCCGGCATTGCCGGAGTAGTTCAGGTGGGCGTCGGCGTTGGTGAGGCGACTCGAGTCGGAGGGGCAGAGGAACGAGGAGACCTGCGTCCGATGGATCGTCGTGTTGATCGGGAGATTCCAGTCCTGGAGGCCGTAATTGAAGTTGATGGCGTTCTGGAGCGAGGACTGCTCCAGGTAAGGGAGGATCAGGGCCATCGACGACCACTGATTCCACTCGTCGGGCCCGTCCCCCCACGGCAGGGAGTCCTGCGACGAGTGGTAGTTGTGCAGCGCGATGCCGATCTGCTTCAGGTTGTTGACGCACTGGGCCCGGCGCGCGGCCTCGCGCGCCGCCTGGACCGCCGGCAGGAGCAGGGCGATCAGCACGGCGATGATGGCGATGACGACGAGCAGCTCGATCAGGGTGAAACCGCGTCTCCGCATGGCGACCTCCTCGGGGCGACTGCACCCAATCCACGGACGACGGGGAACGTCGGCGGACCTCGAAGGGGCGGGGCGACGGGCCGTCCCCGCGTCCAGCGTTCCGGGGCCGGCCCGGGGACCGTGCCCACCCGATCGCGGGGCCGCGCCGAGCGGCCCCACGTAGGGTTACGCGAGTCGGGATCGACCCGACGGGACGGATGGGCTACCGCGACGGGGCCCGCCCTCTCGAGGCGCGGGCCCGCCCTTCGATTTGTGAGGGTGAGATGCCACCGACCTTACGAAAGCGGGAGGCGGCTGTCACCAGGAATCCGCGGGATCTCGGCGATTCGGGCGACGCTCGCGGGCCCCGATCGCGCCCGGGGCTCGACCCGGGCCGGACGCCCGAGATCGGCGGTCGACGGCGGACACCCGCCCGGCCCGGGACGCCGGGGGTGCCGTCGCCCGTCGCCCTCGGGGGGCCCCTGAGGAAGGGCCCCGCGAGGGGCGAGGGTCAGCCCTGGATCAGGACGTTGGAGCCGGCGCCCCCGTCGAGGACGTCGGCCCCGGGCCCGCCGATCAGGACGTCGTCCCCGTCGCCGCCGGCCAGGACGTCGTTGCCCGCGCCGCCGATGAGGATGTCGTCCCCGGCCCCGCCATCGGCCGTGAGCGGGATCGCGACGGCCGAGAGGTTCGAGGCCTCCACCACGTCGTCGCCGTTCAGGGTGCTGATGGTGAGCCGGTCCGACGACTCGGCGCCCGCGACCGTCACCCGGGCGGCCAGGCCGTCGACCGCGACTCCGGCCGCGTCGCCCGATACGAGGATCGCGTCGTCCCCGTTGGTGCCGTTCACGATGACCGCGTCGGCCTGCCCGTCGCCGCCGCCCTGGGCCGCCCTGAGGTCGAGGTTGACCTCGGCGACGTCGGTCCCGCTCAGGTCATTCACGGTGATCGTGTCGGCGCCGCCGAGGGCCAGGAAGTTGACCCGCTCGGTGTCATTCACGTCCATGGTGATGTTGGCCACGTCGCGCGTGAACCGGAGCCGGCCGCCGTTGGCCGAGATGCCGATCCTCTCGGCGATGTTCGCGCCGTTGAACTGGAGCGTGTCGGTCCCGTCCTGCCCCTCGACGACGTCGCTCCCGTCGCCCGGATTCCAGACGAACGTGTCGTCGCCGGCCCCCATCAGCGCCACGTCGTCGCCCCGGCCGCCGTTGATCGCGTCGTTGCCGTCGCCCCCGAACAGGAAGTCCGCGCCGTCGCCCCCCGTGATCGTGTCGTTGCCCGACCCGCCGTCCACGGTGAGCCGGATCAGGGTGGCCAGCCCGTTGGAGCCCGTGACGGTGTCGTCGCCGCCGTTGGCGTTGAGCACGAGGCTTTCGGAGGTGCCGATGTCGATCGAGAAGGGGGCTGGGTCCACCCGGTCGAACCGGACCCGGGTCCCGTTCGGGGTCACGGTGAACCGCTCGGCGCCGTTCCCGCCGTTGACCTCGACCGTGTCGTTGCCGTCGCCCCCCTCGTTGAGGTCGGTGTCGTCGCCGGGATTCCAGATCATCCGGTCGTCGCCCGACTGGCCGAAGGACTGGTCGTCGCCGTCGCCGCCGGTGATCGTGTCGGCCCCGTCGCCGCCGAAGAGGAGGTCGGACCCGCCCTTGCCCAGCAGCGTGTCGTTGCCCCCCTGCCCGAAGAGGAAGTCGGCGCCCGACCCGCCCGTGGCGACGTCGTTGCCGTCGCCGCCGAAGAGGTTCGCCCGCGGCAAGGCCCCGTTGGTCTCGCTGAGGGAGAGGCTGTCGTTGCCCGCCAGGCCGAACACGGAGATCAGGGAGGTGTTGGCGACCGTGGGGGTTCCCCCCCTGACCGCGACGGCCCCGCCGTTGACCAGGATGGCCCCGGCGGCGTTCCGGCTGACGACGATGTTGTTGTCGAGCGCGTCGCCGGTGACGGTCAGGACGCCCGCCGACGGGAGGAAGACGGCGGAGACGGCCGGGACGGCCCTGCCCTCCAGCGACTCCAGGACGAGGCCCCGGAGCGACCGGACCGGCCTCCGGCGTCGGGCCGGGCTCGGGTTCGACTTGCGAGGACGGAACATGCGATCATCTCCTCTCGAGGTGCGATATGACTCTGGGTGCGTGGACGGGCCCGGCGGGATCACGCTCCCTCTCGGCGCGCCGACGTTCGAACGGCCCCGTCGCGCCGACGCTCGAATGCATAAACAAACTCGACCACGTCGAGGATCGACGTCCGCGCCGTGGGGCCGGCCGTGCCGCCGCCGGCCGTGCAGCGGGGCCTCGGGCGAGATTTCGTTGGCCGGCCCGAGTGGGGGCCGATCCGCGTCGCGGCGCCCCCGGGTCGACCATCCGCCGTCGAGCACGACCTCCGCCCGGGACACGCCTCGGCAAGAAGGATCGCGGCCCGATGGTTGATCGGACACGAAATCCGATACGGCGCCCCCGAGCCCCCCGGGACACCTCGCCGGCCTATTCCTCCGCCTCCCCACCCGGCCCGGGGTCGTCGCCCTGGATCTCGAGGCGCGTCGGTGGGCCGGTCGACCCGGCGTCGCGGCCGTCCTCGAGGCGGTATCGGAACTCGGCGACCGCCAGCAGGTCGCCGGGTCGGAGCGAGCCCGCGACGGCGCGCCGGCCGTTGATCCGGATGCCGTTGGTGCTCCCCAGGTCGCGGACCGCGACCCCGCCCCGGTGCGGGGCCAGGTAGCAATGCACCCTCGAGACCCGGGGCGAGTCGATCCGGGCGTCGCACCGGGGGTCGCGGCCCACCAGCAGGAGGGACGCGTCCAGGGGAATCTCCGGATTCCCGTCGAGGGACACCAGCCGCGCGATCATGACGCCCCTCTCCGCGTGCCCGGCCCGCCCCGGGCCCGGGGTCGACGCCGGCCCGGGAGGTGGCGGCACGGCCGGGACTCCGGGATTTAGATCGGCGGCCGCGGCGGGGCCGGACAGAAAGCGCCGCGGCGGGCCGCCGGCGGGGGACGCCGCTTGAGCCGGCCACCGCCCCGCGGTTAAGATCCGTGGATCCCGCGGATCGGTCCCACGGCGTGAGCCCCCCATGCTGGAGTCCCTGGCCTTCGAGGAGCTGATCCGCCGGGTCCGGGCCTGGGACCAGGAGGCCGCGGCCGAGCTGGTCCGCCGCTACGAGCCGATGATCCGCCGGACCGTCCGGTTCCGCCTGGCCGACGCCCGGCTCGACAACCTGCTCGAGTCGATGGACATCTCACAGTCGGTCCTCAAGAGCTTCTTCGTCCGGGCCGCCGCCGGCCAGTACGACCTCGAGACGCCCGGGCAGCTCCTGAGGCTCCTGGCGACCATGGCCCGCAACAAATTGATCTCGAAGTCGCGCAGCCATCACGCGATCCGGCGAGGGGGGGAGCACCGGGTGGCCTCGGTCGAGGACCCCGGCCGGCTCGTCGAGCCCGGCCCGGGCCCGGGGGCCGAGGTCGCGGCGCGGGACCTCCTGCACGAGGTCCTCCGGCGCCTGTCCGCCGACGAGCGTCGGCTCCAGGAGCTGAGGAACGACGGCCACGACTGGGCCTCCATCGCCTCGAGGGTCGGGGGGACCCCGGAGGCCCTCCGGAAGCAGCTGGCCCGGGCGATCGACCGGGTCGCGGAGCAGCTCGGCCTGGACGACGAGCCGTGACCGGCCCCGGCGAGTCGACGGCGCGCGGCGTCGACGCCCGGGCCGACGAGCCCGGCCGGTCGATGCTGTCCCTCCTGCTGGCGCACCAGCGACGCTCCTGGCGGGGGGGCGAGCGGGTCCGGGTTGAGGCCTACCTCGAGCAGCAGCCCGGCCTCCTGTCCGACGACGAGTCCGTCCTCGACCTGATCTACCACGAGGTCATGCTCCGCGCGGAGGCCGGGGAGTCCCCCCGCCTCGAGGAGTACGCGGACCGCTTCCCGCGGTGGGCCCCCCGGATCGCCCTCCAGTTCGCGATGGAGGAGGGGCTCGGCCTGGAGCCGCTCCTGCTGGCCGGGGGAGGCGACACCCTCCCGTCCGCCGGCCAGCCTCGGGGGACCTTCCGCGTCCCCTCCGTCGCGGGATACGAGGTGCTCGGCGAGCTGGGCCGGGGCGGGATGGGCGTCGTCTACAAGGCCCGGCAGGTCCGGCTCAACCGCCTCGTCGCCCTGAAGATGATCCTCGCCGGCGACCACGCCGGGCCCGAGGCCGCGCTCCGCTTCCTCGCGGAGGCCGAGGCGGTCGCGAGGCTCCACCACCCGCACATCGTCCAGGTCTTCGCCTTCGGCGAGTGCGACGGCCGCCCCTACTTCGAGATGGAATACGTCGACGGGGGGAACCTGGCCGAGCGGCTCGACGGCACCCCCCGGCCGGCCCGGGAGGCGGCCCGGCTGGTGGAGACGCTCGCCCGGGCCATCCACGAGGCCCACCTCCGAGGGCTGGTCCACCGCGACCTGAAGCCGGCCAACATCCTGCTCGCGGCCGACGGGGTCCCCAAGATCGCCGACTTCGGCCTGGCCAAGTGGCTCGACGCCGAGGCGGGGCCGACGAGGACCCACCTGATCGTCGGCTCGCCCAGCTACATGGCCCCCGAGCAGGCGGGGCCGGGCCCCGTCCCGGTCGGCCCGGCGGCCGACGTCTACTCGCTGGGCGCGATCCTCTACGAGCTCCTCACCGGGCGCCCCCCCTTCCAGGCGTCGACGGTGCTGGAGACCCTGGAGCGGGTCCGGTCGGACGAGCCGGTCTCGCCGGCCCGCCTGAGGCCGAGGCTGCCGCGCGACCTGGTCACGGCCTGCCTGAAGTGCCTGGAGAAGGACCCGGCCCGGCGTTACGCCTCGGCCGCCGACCTGGCCGACGACCTCCGGCGATTCGAGGCCGGCGAGACGATCCGGGCCCGGCCCGTGCGCGGGCCCGAGCGACTCTGGCGGTGGTGCCGGCGGGAGCCGGCGGTCGCGTCCCTGGCCCTGGCCCTGATGGCGGGCCTGGCCGGGGTCGCCGCCGAGTGGTGGCGGGCCGAGACCCACCTGGCCGAGGCGATCCGGCAGCGCGGCCTGGCCGAGCAGAACGCGATCCGCCAGGTCGAGTCCGGCCTCCGGGAGCGGACGGCCCGGCTCCGGTCGCAGGCGAGGTTCGACTCGGCGATGAGGGCGCTCCGCAAGATCGAGGAGATCACCAAGGACGCGGTCCTCCTCCGCGAGGCCCGGCTGGAGGGCCTGCGGGCCACGCTCCTGCAGACCGCCCTGGGCTTCTACAGGGAGCTCCAGGCGTCGCTCGAGGAGGACGCCTCCCCCGGGACACGCGCCCAGCTCTCGGACGCCTACACGCGGGTCGGGCGCGTCACCTGGGAGCTGGGGCTCCGCGAGGAGTCCCTCGCGGCGTACCGGCGGTCGCTCGCGCTGGCCGAGCAGGTGGCCGCGGCCGCCCCCGACGACCCCCGGGTCCGGGCGTCGCTCGGCAAGGCGCACGCCCGGATCGGCTTCAATTTCCGGACGATGGGCCGGCCGGCCGAGGCCCTCCGATCCTACGAGCGGGCGCGGGCGATCCAGGAGCGGCTCGCCCTCGACGGCCCCCCCGGGGCCCCCCGCCGGGAGGAGCTGTCCTGGACGCTCTCCAACCTCGGCGTGATCCGGCAGGAGCTGGGGGACCCCGGCGAGGCCATCCGCCTCCACCGGAGGGCCATCGCGATCCACGAGGGACTGGCACGCTCCTCCCCCGACAATCCGCAGCACCGGAGCGACCTGGCGTGGGGCTGCCGCTACCTCGGCCTGGCCCTGGCGGGCTCCGGGGACCGGGACTCGGCCCTCGGGCAATTCCTGCAAGCGGCCTCGCTCCTCGAGGGGCCGGCCCGGGACCGGCCCCTCGACGCCGAGTTCCGCTGGCGGCTGGCCCGATGCCTCGACGAGGTCGGCCGGATCCAGTCCCTCTCCGGCCGTCCCGTCGACGCCGCCCGCTCGCTCGGCCGGGCCGCCGGGATCTTCGAGGCGCTGGTCCTCGATGACCCCGTCCAGTACGCGGTCGACCTGGTCCGGAATCGGCTCTACCGCGCCTCGGCGAGGGCCCGGTCGGGCGACCCGGACGGGGCCGGGGGCGACCTCCGGGCCGCACGGGAGCTGGCGGGCCGGTCCGCCCGGGTCCCCCGCGAGGCCCTCTTCTTCGACATCGCCTGCGCCTACGGCCTCTGGAGCGTCGCGGGGCTGGACGGGGCGATCGACCCCGCCGAGCGCGAGGCCCGGGCGGGGAGGGCGGTCGCCGCGTTGAGGAGGGCGGCCGAGGGGGGGAGGCTGGCGGCCGACGAGATCCGCCGCGACCCCGTCCTCGACCCGCTACGACCTCGCCGGGACTTCCGGGACCTGGAGGCCGATCTGGCCTTCCCCGCGAGCCCCTTCCGCGATTAGGCGGCCCGGCCCTCGAGAGCCTCGACCTCGGCCCGGAGCCTGGCGACGGTCTCCTCCAGGGCGGCCAGGAGTGTCGACGGGTCGAGCCCCTTCCGGCTCTCGGCGGTGAGGCGGATGCCCGACCCGGTCCGGATCACCCGCCTCGTGGGCTGCCTCGGTTTGGCCTTGCCCCCCCTGCCCCCCGGGGCGCCCCCCCTGCCCTTCGAGGCCGACGCCTCCCGCCGGACGGCCTCGACGGCTCCGTCGCGGGTCAGCTCCCCGGCCGCGATCCGGCCGGCGATCTCGCGGCGGGCGTCGTCGTCCTTCACCCGGGCGACCTCGGAAGCGGCCGAGGCGGGGACGATCCCGGCGTCGACCTGCTCCTGCAGCTCCGCCGGGAGCGTCAGGAGCGCCAGGGCCCGCCCGACGGCCTGGTGGGAGACCCGGAGCGACTCGGCGAGCTGGCGGGCCGAGCAGCCCCGGCTCTCCAGGAGCGCGCGGAACGCCCGGGCCTGCTCGATCGGCCTGAGGTCCTCGCGGATGCAGTTCTCCACGAGCTGGTCCTCGAGGATCTCCCCGGGCGACATCTCCCCCTTGGCCTCGACGCACGCCAGGGTCGCCAGCCCGGCCATCCGCGCCGCCCTCCAGCGCCGCTCCCCCGAGACGATCACCCATCGCCCGGCGTCCGCCGACCACCGGACCCGGATCGGCTGGAGCTGGCCCCGGTCGCGGAGGCTCGCGGCCAGGGCCTCGAGCGCCCCCGGGTCGAACTCCTTCCGGGGCTGGTCGGGGTCGGGGACGATCCGGTCGGGCTCGATCGCCAGGGCGTCCTTGATCCGCGACGACCCCTGATATTTCTCCGCCCCGGCGGGGCCGGGGCCGCCCGGGAACGCCCCCGGCCCGGCGAGGGCCGCGCCGGGGAAGTGGCCGGCCGGCGCGGCCGGCCGGCCGGCGCCCATGCTCTCGTCGATGTGGGCCCCGAGCTGCTGCGCGAGTCGGTCGGCGGCCTTCACGCGACCCTCCTTCCGGCGGCCCCGGCGGCGAGGATGGCCTCGCCCCGCGCCATCAGCTCGTCGGCGATCACCTTGGTCGCCTTCGCGGCGGCCGACTTCGGCTTGTAGTGGGAGATCGGCTGCCTCGAGGAGACGGCCTCCTTGAAGTCCTTGGCCACCGGGAAGACCCCGGCGAAGACCCCCTCGCCGTACAGCGCGCGGAGCCGGGTCTCGTAGGCCAGGTGGATTGCCAGCCGGCGGTCGAACATCGTGAACAGGTACCCGGCCAGGCGGAGCGAGGGGTTGCAGCCGGCCTGCACCGCGGCGATCGCCGACTGGATCGGGGCCAGCCCCTGGCTCCCGTAGTCCTCGGCCTGGAGCGGGACGACGACGGCGTCGGCCCCGGCCAGCGCCGCCCAGCTGCAGAGGTGGATGTTCGGGGCGCAGTCGATCAGCACGACGTCGAAGGCGTCGCCCACCTCGGCCACGAAGTCGCGGATGCCCCCCTGGGACGGGCCCCACGTCTCGGGCGGCGTCTGGTTCGACCGCGTCAGGTGCTCGGACCCGGGGACGAGCCAGAGGTTCTCGAACCCGGTCGAACGGACGAGGGCCTGGGGGATCGGCTCGAGGTCGGGGTCGTAGAGGGCGGCGATGCTCGACGCCTTGGGGATGGCCCGCATGGCCTCGGGCCCCCAGAGCCCCTGCGTCAGGCTGGCCTGGGGGTCGTTGTCGAGCAGCAGGACGCGACGGCCCGACCTCGCCAGGGTCCCACCGATGTGGTGACAGCTGCTGGTCTTCCCGACACCGCCCTTGGCGTTGACGAGGGCGAACGTGATGGCCATTCCGAAGCCCCTCCGATGGTCCCGGTCCACCGCGGACCGCCAGGGGGATCTATCGGTCCGGCCCGCCGCGGACCATCGGCAATTCGATCCCCGTGGGGGACATCCGCGCGGGCCGTGGTCCACGGTGGACCACGGCGGGGCCGGAGGCCCCGGGCGACCGCGGCCAAGCCCCGGGTCCGCCGCGGATCGCGCGGCCGGGACCGGGCCGGTCCACGGCGGACCAGCGGCCATCAAACGGCCCGAGGGTCAATCGAGAGAGCCTGCTGGTCCACCGTGGGCGAGCCTGCTGGTCCACGGTGGACCAGAGGCGGCTTTGTCGATCCGCCGTCCATGCTTCACGGTAGGCCGGCGAGGGATCAAACGGCCTGGTCCACCGCGGACCAGCGGCCATCCGAAGTAACCGTGGGTCGCCCGTGAGAGGCCCCGGTCCACCGTGGACCACGTCAAGGCCGATGGCCCCGGGCGGCTGCGGCCCCCCCCTGATCCACCGTGGACCGCGCGGTGGTGGGCGTTCCGGTCCGCCGTGGACCAGCGGCCATCCGACCGCCCCGATCGAGGTCCGTGAGAGGCCTCGGTCCACCGCGGACCCGCGGCGATCCGGCGGATCCGAAGCGACTCCCAGTCCCCTCGGGCCCCAGACCAGACCAGAGGCCCTCGAAACCTCCGCGACAGGTCGTGGTCCACGGTGGACCGCGCGGTCGCGGCCGGATCGGTCCACCGTGGACCAGGGGCCGTTCGAAGGGACCGAGGGTCCCCGGCGCGAGGTCGCTGGTCCACCGTGGACCAGCGGACGCTCCATCGATGGCCACGAGCCATGGTCCACCGTGGACCGCCGGGGAATCGACCGGCGGTCCACGGTGGACCAGAGGCCATCCGGAGAGCCGGTTGTTCACCCGCGCGAGGCTCCCGTCCACGGTGGACCACCGGGTATCCGGAGAAAACCGAAGGGTCATCCGGCCTCGCCACCGGCCCATGGTGGATGAGCGGAGAACCGGCGGCCCGGGGGCGACTCCCGGTCCACGGTGTACCAAGAGCAATTCAGCGGCCCTCGTCACCTGAACCCCGGGTCGTGGTCCACCGTGGACCACGGCGCAACCGGAGGTCCCGGGCGACCGCAGCCCACCCACTGGTCCACGGTGGACCGCGCGATCGTGGACGGGCTGGTCCACGGTGGACCGGCGGTCATCCGGACGGCCCGGGCGAGGCCCAGGTCCACCGCAGACCGTCTGCCCAACCGCTACCGACTTGCCCACCCATCCCGGGGCGCGCGATCATGGTCCCGGGGACCACCCGGTCCCCGGCGATACCGGTACGTCCCGACGGCGCGCGGAGCGTCGAGGGGGGCCCGGACGCCCGGCGCGAGGGGGTGAGCATGAGGTAGGCGACGGCGGGAAGATCCACCAACGAAAAAAGCCCCCGCCAGTCCGGCTTGAGGCTTTTGTTCGGTGGCCACGGTCTCGGCCTTGGCGGGCCGGGAGGAGCCTTCGAAGGCGTTTGGCGACGCCGTCGAGGGTCGTGGGGCAAAAAGGAGCGGGCAACCCAATACCCCAATCCTAAGCCCCCCTTCCTCTCCAGTCAAGACGGTTCCGCGAGCTTCGGCGATCGCCGTGCGCGCACGGCCCGGGGGCGTCCCCGGGAGGCTCGCGGGGCCGGGTCGCGCCGTCGACGCACCTCCGGGAGCGGGGCCGCCGGATCGGCCCCGACGGGATGGGGGTCATGGGTGGTTCGGTCTCCGGGGGGGCGGTCGCCCCGCGCGGGATCGCGGGCGGGTTCGTGCTCGTCCCGGTCGGGCTCCTCCTCCGGCCGTGGGGCACCTGCCGTGGCGGCTCGCCCGGGGTCGGCGGATTCCGGGCCTGGCTCGCCTGCCACGAGATGGTCGCCAGGCGCTGCTCGCTCGTCGACCGGCGCCCGCCGAGCTATGGCATCGCGGAGCTGGCGAGGCTGGCCGGCGTCTCGGAGGGGCGGGCCCGGTCGTCCGTCAGGAAGCTCGTCGACGCGGGGCTCCTCTCCTGGTCCGGCGACCTCATCGACTTCCCGGGGCCGCGCGTGGCGGCCGACGGAATCCTCGCCGACACCATCGGCGGGGGCGAGGGGTCCGTCGCGATCCCCCGGCGGATCCTCCGGTTCCTGGCCGCCGGCGCGCGGCCCGCGACGGTGGCCACCGCCCTGGGGGTCCTCCTCCGCTGCCTGGCGAGGGGAAGGGGGGGGGGCCGGGCGCGCGGCCGGCTGAAGGCCTCGTGGGTGGCCGGGGCCTTCGGAGTCGACCTCCGGAGAGTCAAGCAGGCCCGCAAGGACCTCGTCGACCTCGGCTGGATCGCCCCCGGGCCGGCCGACCAGTGGGCCGAGAACGCCTGGGGCCGCGCCTACCGGATCGACCTCGCCTGGCGACCGGCCGGGCCCGTCGACGGACGCCGATTGCCACCCCCCCGGCCGCGGATGGCCGCCGATTGCCACCCCCTGATCTTCACCCGGAACCCCTCCGGGACCCGAAGAACCAGGAACCCGTCCCGGGCGGGCCGGCTGGGGTTGAGGTCTCGACGGGAGGGGGCGATCAGGCCTCGCGGTCCACCGTGGACCACTCCCCGATCGGCCCGCCCCGCCCGGGGGGCGCGGGCGGGGTCCCGCCGGCCCTCGACCGTCGGGAGCCGCGGGCGAAGCGGGCGGGGGCCCGCCGCCGCCGAGGCTGGCCGACGTGAGGCCCGAGGACCTCCGGGAGACGGGCCGGCTCCTCGGTCTCCACGGGCAGGCCGTGGCCCGGGGGCTGATCGGGCCGAGCGAGGCGGACCGGCTCCGGTTCGTGGCGGCGGCCGAGCACGCCCGGTCGGCCGGCTCGCGGAACGCGCCCGGCCTGTTCGCCTGGCTGGTCCGGGGGAGGCGCTGGGCCTACCTGACCCAGGCCGACGAGGACTGGGCGTCGACCCGGGTGAAGCGACACCTGTACGGGGAGCCGAGGTCCCGGCCCGGGCCCGCCGGGCCGTCGTCGACGGCCCCGAGGGCGCGGCTGTCGGAGGATGCGGAGCTGGTGCGCGCGGTCCGGGCCGCCTCGGGGCGCGCCGGGTACCGCGGCGACCCATTCCCGATGGTCCGCGGCCGCGACCCGTCGTGGACCCGTGCCCGGTGGGACGGGGCGCTGGCCGAGCTGGCGGCGTCGGGGGCCGGTCGCTGACCCCCGGGGGGGTCGTCCCGGCCGCGACTCGAGGGGGAGGGCAATTTCGACACTTCTCGCCGATCCCGACAGGATTGCGTCCGTCTTGAGGCGGCCTTGACGTAAAGGGATAGGGCCTGCGTGCTGGTGGGTGCTCACCAAGCCCACCGGAGCACGCAGGCCATGGAGACCGTCAGTCCCCACGTCCGCACCCTACCCGTCCGCTGCGCCCCCGCAAAGGCCCCGTGCCCGACCTGCGGCAAGCTCGGCCGGCGGAAGGCGACCCACAACCGGCTGGTCCGCACCATCGCCTACAAGCGGGTCGTCTACCTCGACGTCACCTACGGCGAATACCGGGCTCGCTGTGCCTGCCGCAAGACCTTTCGAACCACCCCGCCGGGCGTCGAGCCCAGGGCGCTGTACGACAATGCCGTCCGCCAAGCGGTCCTCGACCGCATCCTCGACGACGGCATGAGCGTCGAGCGGGTCATCGCCTCGATGCGCCGGGACTTCCTCCTCGACCTGTCCGACGGCTTCGTCTACGACTGCCTCGACTGGCGGGCCCGGCGGCTCGACCTGGCCGACCACCGCCGATGGGTCCTGGAGCGCTTCAGCGGCACCCTCTGTCTTGATGAGCTGCACCTCGGGAAGATGACGTTGCTGCTGGCCACCGACCCACTCCAGGATCTGCCGGTGGCCTTCGCCGTCGTCTCGTCCAACGATGCCGACCACATGCGACGGTTCCTGAAGAACCTCAAGACCTGGGGCCTGGTGCCCGAGGTGGTCGTGACCGACGGGTCGAACCTCTACCCGGAACTTCTGGCCGAACTCTGGCCGGGCGCCCGCCATCAACTCTGTGTCTTCCACGTCCTGAAAGAACTCCACAAGCTCGTCCTGGATGCCGTCCGCCGCCTGCGTCGGGGGCTGTCTCGGCGGGGCAACCGGGGTCGCAAGCGGAAGCGGGGACGCCCCCCCAAGGGCCGAGCCCGGCGACGAGGGCTGACCAACAAGGACAAGGCGGCGTTCGTCTTCGAGCATCGCTACTTGGTGGTCAAGCGTCGGGACCGGATGAGCCAGCAGGACCGGGCCGACCTGGCGACGATGGCGAGCTACCTGCCCGAGTTAGGGGTCCTGCGGGACCTCGTGGACCGCCTGGAGAAGCTCTTCGAGGGGGGTCAGAGCGAGGCGCTGGCCTGGGGCCGCCATGCGGCCCTGTGGCGCGGCAGCGCCTTCCTGGCGGTGCCCGAGCTGGCGAAGGCGATCGGGATGCTGCCGGCGGAGAAGTTCGTCAAGATGATAGCCTTCCTCAAGAGCCGGGCGTGCGATCGGGTGCGGACGAACAACCATGTGGAGCGGGTCAACCGCAAGCTCAGGCACCAAGAAAAGGCTCGGTACAAGTGGCGGAAGCGGCGGCGGCTGGTCCGGTTCCTGCTGCTCTTGCTGGATCGGTGGTGGGGCCCGGAACGAGCGGTCCGCAACCGGTGGCGGGATGATCCAGAACGGGGCGAGCCCCGCCGATCATCCTCGAAGCCGCCCCCGAGGCGACGGATCGCATGACAGGCCGTCGAAGACCTGTCGGGATCGGCGAGAAGTGTCGCAATTTCGGGCCCTCGCCGCCCCGCCATCCCGACCGGTCGGCCGGGGCGACCCGGGCTGGTTCCGCGAGCGGGAGACCCGGGCCTGGCCTTCACCGAGGCGTCGGGGGCGAAAGCCCGGCCAGGGCCCGGTCCCATCGTCCGCGGCACCAGCCCGGGTAGCGTCGGGCAAACTCCGGGAACGGGTCGCGGAAGATCCCCGCGCGGATCGCCGCGGCCCGGACCGCACGGACGATCTCAGCGTCCGACGGCGGCCGGGGCCTCGGCGACGCCGAGCACGACCTCGACGGGGCCAGGCTCGGGGTGGGGGTCAGGCCCCGGTCGTGGGCCCTGAGTCGTCGGCTCGCCCGGTCCTCGTCCTCGGCGGTCGCGAACCGCCAGCACCGCCCGCGAACCAGGTGCGCGAAGAGGCCGGGCGGGTTCGCCCGGCCGATCGCCAGGGCATGCTCGGCCGCCGCCACGAACCGGAGCCGGTCCGCCTCGCTGGCCGTGACCAGGCCCCGGGCGACCGCCTGGCCGTGGAGCCCGAGGAGCCTGGCGGTCTCCTTCAGGTCCTCGGGCCGGACGTCGTCGATCCTCGGCGAGGGCAGGGGGGGCGACCCGGTCGGGCCCGGTCCCCCCCCTCCTTGCCCCGGGATTCGAATCCCAGCGGGTCGGGCCCCGCCGGGTTCCTGGTCTTGAATCCCCTCCCGGAGGGGTTCCCGGTCTGATCTGGGGGTGGCAGTCGCTGACATCGATCGGGCCGGGCCGGGTGGCGATGGCGCGCCGGCCTCCGGCCCCTCGCCCCATCCCAGGTCGATCGCGTAGGCGGCCCCCCATCGCCGGGCGGCCCAGGGCGGGGAGGGGATCCCGGCGATCCATCCGAGTCCGACGAGGTCCTTGCGGGCCTGCTTGACTCTCCGGAGGTCGACCCCGAAGGCCCCGGCCACCCACGAGGCCTTCAACCGGCCCCGGCCGTCGAAGCCGGCCCTCCGCCTCGCCAGGCAGCGGAGGAGGACCCCCAGGGCGGTCGCGATCAGGGCGGGGCGGGCCCCCCGGGCCAGGCGGCGGAGGACCCGGCGGGGGATGATGACGGCCCCCGAGCCCCGGCCGATGGTGTCGGCCAGGCCGGGGTCGACGGGCCCCGGGGGGCCCTCGGGGAATCCGAGGGTCGAGGGCGACCACTCGAGGAGCCCGGCCGCCTCGAGACGCCGGAGGGAGGCCGACGCCCGCCTCCGGGCGACGCCGAGGAGGGAGGCCAGTTCCCCTGGGCTGTAGTCCGCCTCCCGGGCCTCCCCCAGCGTACATCGCCGGGCGACCATCTCGCGGGCGGCGAGCCAGGCCCGGAAGTCCCCCACGCCGAGCGGCCGGGCCCGGCAGGCCCGCCAGGCGGCCATCAAGGACCCGACCGGGATCGCCACGAATCCGCCGGCGATCGCCGGGGCCGACCGCCCCCAGGCCCCACCCTTCGCGCAGACCATCCCCCGCCCTCCGGTTCCCGGAGGTACGCGACGGCGCGCGGACGCGAGGTGCGCCGGGCCGGCCAGGCCGGCCCCGGCGCGCACCACGATCCGGGGAAGCTCCGGCACGCCCTTGACGATCGGGGAGGGGGGTCTTAGGATGAGGTGACTTGGTTCCTCTTCCTAATGCCCACGACTCGACTCCCGGGACGTTTACCAGACGCCCCGAAAGTCTCCCCGGCCCGTCAGAGGGTCGTGACCGTGGCCACCGAACAAGAAACCCTCGCCCTCGCGGTGGGGGTTTTTTCGCTGGTGGGTCTCCTGCGCGTCGCTACCTCAACATCCCGCCCCTCGTGCCCTGGAATGGCGTCCGGGCCCGCCCCGGTCGCGAGTTTGCGCCCCGAGGACGGACCGGGATCGTCGGGGACCGCCCGGTCCCCGGGACCATGTTGGCGCGCCAGGGGGCGTCGAGACAAGCGGCTGCCGCCCCACTCCCCCCGATCCCCCGGGGCCTGTCAGCGGACGCCCAGCAGGAAGGCCGCCGCGACGAGGGCGGCCCCGACCAGGGCGGTCAGGAGGCCCGCGGCCCGCCGGCGCTTGACGTAGAAGAGCAGGACCAGGCCCGTGACCGACGCCGAGGCCGTCAGGGCGGCCGAGAGGTCGACGACCGCCGACCAGACCGGCCCCGCGTCGCGCCCCTTGTGGAGGTCGTTGAGGACCGCGACGAGCCCCCGGCGCTCCTCGGAGAGGCGGTACCGGCCGTCGGGGCGGCGGATGAAGGCGTCGGCCGAATAGCCGGGCCCCTTGAAGGTGACGACGCACTCCTCCTCGTCGGCCGTGAACGAGGCCAGGGCCCCCCGGAGGCCGTGCTCCCGGCGGAGGTGCTCGACCACCTCGAGCTTCCGGACCCCCGCCCCCGGGTCTTCCGCCGTGCCGGGGACGGCGACCCAGCCGGGCTCCACCCGGCCCTCGGCCTCGAGGGTCGCGGCGACCCCGTCGAAGAAGAGGCGGGGGTGGTTCAGCGTGATCCCCGTCAGGCTGAAGAAGAGCAGGGCGGTCAGGCCGAACATCGAGAGGTAGGTGTGGAGCCAGCGGACGGCGGAGGCGATTCGGGGCCCGAGGCGTCGGGCGGTGGCCGGGCGCCGGCCGGCGTCCCCGGCGACGTCTCCGGCGGAGGGTCCCTCGCTCATCGCCCGGCGCCCCTCGGGCGATACTCGAGGGTGGCCGACTGGATCTCGTCGTTCCCCTTGAGCTCCTTGACGAATCCCTCGGAGTCCAGCGAGACCCGCTGCCGGATCAGGCCGTAGCCGCCCTGCTCGCGGACGGCCTCGATCAGGACCGTGTAGGCCCCCGGCTTCATCGGCCTCCCCTGGTCGTCCTTGCCGTCCCAGAGGACCGAGTACTCGCCGGGCGGGCGGGTCGGCTGGGCGATCTGGAACACGTCGGTCTTGTTCGCCTTGGTCCGGGCCCGGTCGTCCGCGTACCATCGCTTCAGGTCCGGGAGCCATTCGAACGGCCCGGCGCCGCCCATCGAGACCCAGAGCAGGAGATTGCGGACCGGGGCCCCGGCCTCGTCCTCGGCCCAGACCGCGACGTACGGCCGGCGGTACCGCCCGTTCTCCCGGGGCCGGTTTATGGTGAACCGGACCAGGAGCTCGCGGTCGTCGCCCCAGCCTCCCCCGGCCCGGGCGGGCCCGGGGCCGTCGACGGCCCCCGCCCCGGGCGGGCCCGCCCTCTCGAAACGGGCCCAGGCGGCGCTCCGGAGGACCCGGCCGTCGCCGAGGACGACGAGGCACGCGGCCCCCGGATGGGCGTCGACCATTCGGAGCCCCTCCGCCGGCGACAGGACGTTCAGGGCCGTGGCCATGGCGTCGGCGTCGACCGACCTCGGCGCGATCACCGTCGACGAGGCCACGAGTTCGGCCGGCTCGCCGGTCCTCGGGTCAATGATGTGCGAGTACCAGCGAGGCCCGACCTGGTAGCCCCGGTGCTTCCGGCCGCTGGTGGCGACCGCGAGGTCCTTCACCTCGACCCGGGCGACCGGGCCGGTCGAGTCGGGGCCGGCGACGTCGACGAGCCTCGAGGGCTCGCCGACAACCCGGAGGTCGCCGCCGACGTTGAGGACCAGGCCGAGGACCGCCGGGTCGCCCGCCAGGGCGGCGTCGGAGGCCCGCTCGACGATGTACCCCTTCGCGATCGCGTCCAGGGTCAGCGGGGGGCCCGGGAGCCGCTCGGCGGTCCCGGCCCCGGCGTCGAGCCGCCAGGCCGGGCCGCTCGCCGAGGCCCTCGCCCGGTCGAGCTCGGGGCCGGTCGGGTGCCGGCCCCGCCGAGCGGCCTCGGACCAGAGGGACGAGAGGGCCTGGACCCTCGGGTCGAAGGCGCCTCCGCTCCGCTCCCGCCAGGCGTCGGACCGCCCGAGGACCTCGATCAGCTCGGGCGAGACCCTCGACGGCCCGGCGGGGCCGGCCTGCCAGCGGCGGAACTCGCTGGAGGGGTCGTGGTTGCTGAAGATCGCCGAGAGCCGGTCGATCTCCCGGAGCGCCCGGGCCTCGGCCCGCCTAGCGGCCCCGAGGTCGACGGCACGGACGGAGAACTCCATCGAGGTCCCCATCACGTCGTCGTGGGCGAAGAGGTAGTCGCCGTCGGCCAGGCCGTCGCGGACGGCCCCGAGGGCGATCGCGAGGGCGAGGATCGCGGGTCGGGTCGGCAAGGCGTCTCCCCCGGTCGTCGGTCCCCGGGGGCTCGGGCGAGACGCCCCGGCCGAACCCCCCAATCGACCCATTGGACCCGGGCCGGTCGCCCCTGTCCAGGGGGGGAGGCCGGCGGACGGCCCCGACCTCCGGCCGGCCGGGCCTCGGGGCCGGCCCGTCGCGAAAGTCTCGGGGCCGGCCGCCCGCGACCGGGGAGGGCTCCGGCGACGACTCAGGCCACCGGCGGGTGGCCGACGACCCGGCGGGCCGCGCGTCCCGCGGTCATCGATCTCGGGCTCTTCGCCCGCCCCGCGCGGCGGGCCCGGCACGGACGTTAATTAGGCCGCGCGGGTAGGAACGGATTGGTCGATGCTTCCTTAATCCGGATCCCTGAAGGCCTCCCGCGCGGCCCGCCGCCCTTGACGGGCCCGTCCTGTTCACGCTTATACTGGATCCTGCCCCGGTCCCGGGGCCCCGGGGAGGGCCGCCAGGATGTCCGCGAAGTACCCGAGCTGGACGAGGAGGCGGGTCGGCCGGGGGCGGGTCCACTGGGTGGCCTACGACGACCGGGCCGGGGCCGAGGGCCGCTCGATCGTGGCGCAGGGCTACGCGCCCGGCCTGGCCGAGGCCGACGCCGAGGCCCGGGCCGCGCTGGCCGGGGCGGGGCTCTATGGGGCCCGACGCTCGTCGACGGCGTCGACCGCCCCGGGCGTCGGCGCCCGCGCCCCCGGGCGGGGCCAGGGCCCGCCCGGCCCCCGGCAATATCTCTATTCGCGACGCCACGACGACCGGGACGGCTCGAGCCACGCCCGGGCCCACCTGGTCCTCCGGAAGACCCCGAGGCGCATCCACGTCACCGAGCAGTCCTTCTGGACCGGCCAGCTCGGGACCGAGGACGAGGCGTGGGCCCCGCCCGGCCGTTCGCTCGCGCTGGACCGGGCCCGGCTCGAGCGGGACGGCTCGGTCGACTCGGGCCGGTGGCGCGAATCCAGCTTCTACGCCCGACGGGAGGAGGCCGAGGACGGCCCGTCGCCCTGGGGGCCCGCCGCCCTGGGCCGGCTGGGCCTCCGGGCCCCGTGCACCCGGGAGGACATCAAGGCGGCCTACCGACGGCGGGCGATGGAGGCCCACCCGGACCGGGGCGGCGACCCCGCCGAGTTCCAGGCGGTCGAGGACGCCTACCGCAGGCTCTCCCGGGCGGCCGAGGGGCCGAACGGGGAGGAGCGGCCCGGCGGCTGAGTCGCGTCACGGGGCGCGATCCCGGGCGTTTACGGAGGTGTGGGGCCCCGCGATCTCGCCGACGGGGGTTCGACGGGCCGGGACCGCGAGGGTCTCGTCCCGGCGGGTCGCGGTCCCCTCCGATGCTCGACCGTGAGTCCGAGGATCGAACCCTCAACCACCCCGGCTGCCGGGCGGCGAGACGACCCGGGCGACGGGGTTCGGGGCCGTGCCGGGGGACCAGGAGGGGGCCCCGACGGGCCCCGGCCGATGGACGACGTCACCCGCATCCTCCCGGGGCTCGATCGGGGCGAGCCCCAGGCGACCGACCGGCTCCTGCCGGAGGTCTATGACGAGCTCCGGAGGATGGCCGAGCTCCGGCTGGCCCGCGAGCGGCCCGGCCAGACGCTCCAGGCCACCGCCCTGGTCAACGAGGCGTACCTCCGGCTGGTCGGCCCGTCGGGGGGCCGCGGATGGGACAGCCGGGCCCACTTCTTCGCCGCCGCCGCCGAGGCGATGCGGCGGATCCTGGTCGACAACGCCCGGCGGAAGGGGCGCGAGAAGCGCGGGGGCGGCCGCCGCCGGGAGCACGCGGAGCTCGACTCGCTCCGGGCCCTCGAGTCCCCGGAGGAGCTCCTCTCGCTCCACGAGGCGCTGGAGGACTTCGGGCGACACGACCCGCTCAAGGCCCGCCTCGTCGAGCTCCGCTTCTTCGGCGGGCTGTCCCTGGACCAGGCGGCCGACTGCCTGGGGATCTCCCCGTCGACCGCCGATCGGGCCTGGCGGTACGCCCGGGCCTGGCTCTACGCCGCCATGGCCGACGAGGGGCCCGAGGGAAAATGAGGCCGGGCTGACGTGCCCCGGCCCGTCGCGACGCATGGAGCGGTCGACGGCCGGGGCGAGTCGGCCCGGCCGGGGGGCGGACGGCCCGCCCCCGTCGTTCCGGGTCCGGCCGGGGGTCGTCGGCAACCGGGGTTCTCGCGATGAAGAGGAAGAAGGCGCGGATCGAGCGGCCCGGGCCGGGCCTGATCGCCCTGGACGGCGGACCCGACTTCGTCCTGGGCCGCGGCCTGATGATCCTCGGCCGCGACCCGCTCTGCGACATCCGGGTCGACTCGCCGAAGGTCTCGCGGGTCCATTGCTGCCTGGCGAGGCGCCGGGGAGTGGTCATCGTCCGGGACCTGGTGAGCACCAACGGCACGGCCGTCAACGGCCGGAGGACCTGGTCGGGCCGGCTCAGGGCCGGGGACGAGCTCTCGGTCGCCGGCCTCCGGTATCGCCTGGAGGCCCCTCCCGGTGCCCCCGAGGCGCACCGGCCGCCGACGGCCTCGAGAAATCCACCCCCCGACTGACGCCCGCGGGGCCGACCCGACGCATGGACCTTGGTGGGCCGCGCCCCCGATCCTGGGCGCCGAGGACGTCGAGTCCTCCCGCCGTCCCGGCGGGGGCCCCGGCGGGGCGCGAGGCCCCGGGAACCCCGAAATTTCTCGAGGAGTGTTAGTCATGCCGCTGGTCCAGGTCAAGGTCATCGAGGGCGTCTTCTCGGATGCGCAGAAGCGGGAGATGGTCCGCAAGCTCACCGACGCGATGGTCTCCATCGAGGGCGAGGCGATGCGCGGGGTCACCTGGGTGGTCGTCGAGGAGGTCAAGGGCGGGTCCTGGGGGATCGGCGGGAAGTCCCTGACCGCCGACGACGTCCGGGCCATGGCGGGGGGCGGCTGACCCGCCCCGCGACGTCCCGGCCCGTGGCCGGATTCCCGGGGCGCGGGGCGTTCCGGAATCGGCGGCCATCGGTCATCATGGCGGTTTGGGGGCCGCCGAAGGTCCCGGGCCCCCGTCCTCGCCGACGCCGGCGCCGCCGGCGTCGACGAGCCCCGGGCCGGGGCTTGGAGCGCGACCGATGGACGAAGAATCGCTGTTCGCCGCCGCGCTCGAGAGAGCGAGCCCGGGCGAGCGCCGGGCCTTCCTGGACGGGGCCTGCGCCGGGGACGCCGCCCTCCGCCGCCGCGTGGAGCTTCTGCTCGAGGCCCACGAGCGCTCTACCGGGATCCTCGACCAGGCGGGCGGCACGAGGGACCCGGCGGAGGTCACCGCCCCGGCCGACCTCCGCGGGGGCCCCGGCCTCGAGCGCGCCGGCGACCTCATCGCCGGCCGCTACCGGCTCCTCGAGCCGGTCGGCGAGGGGGGGATGGGGACCGTCTGGGCGGCCGAGCAGGCCCACCCGGTCCGCCGGAAGGTGGCGCTGAAGCTCATCAAGGCCGGGATGGACTCGAGGAGCGTCCTGGCCCGGTTCGACGCCGAGCGCCAGGCGCTGGCCCTGATGGACCACCCCAACATCGCCAAGGTCCTCGACGGCGGGGCGACCGGGGCCGGCCGCCCCTTCTTCGTCATGGAGTACGTCGAGGGGGTCCCGATCACGCAGTACTGCGACGGCGCCCGCCTGGGTATCGGGGGCCGGCTCGAGCTCCTCGCGGCGGTCTGCCGGGCGGTCCAGCACGCGCACGCCAAGGGCGTCATCCACCGGGACCTCAAGCCCGGGAACATCCTGGTCGGGCTCTCCGACGGCCGGCCGGTCCCCCGGGTGATCGACTTCGGCCTGGCCAAGGCGATGAGCGGGACGCTCACCGACTGGACGCTCCAGACGGCCCAGGGCGTGATGATGGGCACGCCCCTCTACGTCAGCCCGGAGCAGGCCGACCCGGCCAACCCCGACGTGGACACGAGGACCGACATCTACGCCCTGGGCGTGATCCTCTACGAGCTCCTGACCGGGTCGACGCCGCTGGAGGCCCGCCGGTTCCGCGAGGCCGGCTGGCAGGAGGCCCTCCGGATGATCAAGGAGGAGGAGCCCCCGAGGCCCAGCGCCCGCCTGGGCGCCAGCGACGCGCTCCCGGCCCTGGCGGCCCGCCGCCGGCTCGACCCCTCGAGGCTGACCCGGGCGGTCCGGGGCGAGCTCGACTGGATCGTCATGAAGTGCCTGGAGAAGGACCGGTCGAGGCGGTACGAGTCGGCGGGCGAGCTGGGGCGCGACCTGGAGCGGTACCTGGCCGACCGCCCGGTGGAGGCCTGCCCCCCCTCGGCCGGCTACCGGATCGGGAAGTTCCTCCGGAGGCACCGGGGGCCGGCCCTGGCGGCCTCGGCCATCCTCCTGCTGCTGGCCGGCGGGGTCGCGGGAACGGCCTGGGGGCTGGTCCGGGCCGACCGGGCCCGGAAGTCGGAGGCCGCCCGGGCGGACGGCGAGCGGAGGGCCAACGACCGGGCGCAGAAGCGGCTCCGCCAGGTCGAGGCGGGGGTCGAGGCCCTGGCCTCGGTCTTCCACGACCTCGACCCCCGCGCCGAGGAGAAGGAGGGGCGGCCGCTGCGGGCCATCCTGGGCGACCGGCTCGCCCGGGCGGCCGCCCTGCTCGAGGGGGAGGGGGTCGGCGACCCCCTGACGGTGGCCGGCCTCCAGGACCGTCTGGGCCGGTCGCTCCTGGGGCTGGGGCTGGCCCCGGAGGCGGTCCCCCTCTTCGAGAAGGCGTGGGCCACCCGCGAGGCCCTCCGGGGCTCCGACGACCCCGAGGCCCTCGACAGCCTGGGCCACCTGGCCCGGGCCCACCGGGCCGCCGGGCGGCTCGACCGGGCGATGCCCCTACTCGAGGAGGCGTTCCGGCTCCGGGCGGCCCGATCCGGCCCCGACGACCCCGGCACGATCACCGCCATGGGCGACCTGGCCGGCGGCCACCGGGAGGCCGGGCGGCTCGACCTGGCCGTCCCGCTCTTCGAAGAGGTCCTCCGGCGCCGGAGGGCCCTCCTGGGCCCCGGCCACCCGCGGACCCTCGACGGCATGAACGACCTGGCCGTGGCCTACCGCGACGCCGGGAAGCCCGGGCCGGCGATGCCGCTCCTCGAGGAGGCCCTCCGGGGCCGGAGGGCCCTCCTGGGCCCCGACCACGTCGACACCCTGGACAGCATGAACAACCTGGCCGACGCGCACCAGTCCGCCGGGCGGCTCGACCTGGCCGTCCCGCTCTACGAGGAGACCCTGCGGCTCCGGAGGGCGCGGCTCGGCCCCGAGCACGTCGACACCCTGGACAGCATGAACAACCTGGCGAGCGCCTATCGCCACTCCCGGAAGCCGAAACTGGCGCTCCCCCTCTTCGAGGAGGCCTACCGGCTCACCGAGGCCCGGCGAGGGGCGGACCACCCGGGCACGCTTCGAAGCATGAATAACCTGGCGGGCTCCTACCGGGAGGCCGGGAGGCTGGACCTGGCCCTCCCGCTCTACGAGAAGTCCTTGGAGCGGATCAGGGCCGTCCGGGGGTCCGACCATCCCGAGACCCTCGACGCCATGAATAACCTGGCGGTGGGATACCGGTCCCTCAACAAGCCGGAGAAGGCCCTCCCGCTCCTGGAGGAGGCCGTCCGGATGATGAAGGATCGCCGAGGGGCCGACCATCCCGCCACCCTCGTCGCCATGAGCAACCTGGCCGGGGCCTACAAGGCGACCGGCAAGCTCGACCTGGCCGTCCCCCTCTTCGAGGAGGCCCTCGGCCTCATGAAGGCCAAGTTCGGCGCGGATCACCCGGACACCCTGGCCGCCATGAGCAACCTGGCGAGCGCCTACGGGGCCGCCCGGAGGCTGGACCTGGCCGTCCCGCTGCTGAAGGATGCGGCCTCGGGCCTGGAGCGGCGCAGGTTCGCGGACCAGAACGCCGGCCAGGTCCTCCGGAACCTGGTCGGCACCCTGGAGCACCTGGGGCGGCTCGACGAGGCCGAGGGCTGGCGCCGGAAGTGGCTCGAGGCGCTCGAGGCGGGCGGGGAGGCGGGCTCGGCCGCCCACGCCGCCGAGCTGAGGGGGCTCGGCGGCAACCTCCTCGGGCAGGAGAAGTGGCCCGAGGCCGAGGCCGCGCTCCGCCGCGCCCTGGCCGCCCTCGAGAAGTCCGAGCCCGACTCCCGGGCCACGTGGGGGGCCCGCTCGATGCTCGGCCGCGCCCTGGCGGGGCAGAAGCGCTACGAGGACGCCGAGCCCTGGCTGGTCCGGGCGTACGAGGAGGCCGGCCCCCGCGAGGGGGAGGACCCGGCCGAGGCCCGTCGACGCCTCGAAGGCGTCGCGGGGCGGCTCGCCCGGCTCTACGAGGAATGGGGGCGGCCCGAGAAGGCCAGGGAGTGGCGGGCGAGGGGCCCCGGGCCGGCCACGCCCGCGGCCGGGCCCTGAGGGGACGTCCCGGGGGCCGCCCAGGGGCGGGGCCGGCCCGCCCGCTGTGACCCCCGCTTCTGATTCCTTGGGAAGCAAAAAACCACTTATTTCTCAGGCTTTTCGAAGTTTTACTCCTTGCGACCCGCCCCCCGGCTGGCTATATTCCACCCGTCGCAAGGACGCGACGGCCGACGCGGATGGATCCGCCGAGGCGGCCTTGGAATAGCAAACGGACAAAAACCAACGCCCCGCATTGCTGGTTGGCTCACACCTTGATGGGCCGCAAAGGCTTCTTGCCGGCCCAGCGATCGACCCGGAATTGATATCGCCCGTATGGGTTGATGTGGCCGTACCGGGCCGGGGAGAGGTGCGAGAGGTCCTCAGGGTCGATCTGCTCCCCCTTGGACTTCAGCCGGTCGATCACCGCGGCCATGTAGATCGTGTTCCAGGCGATCACGGCGTTGGTCACCAGGTTCAGGCAGCTCGCCTGGTTGGCCCGGTCCTCGGGCTGGGCCCGGCGCACCTGCCCCTGGTGGGCGAAGAACAGGAACCGCCGCAGGGCGTGCAACGCCTACCCTTGTTCAGCTGCACGCCGATCCGGCGGCGGTACTCCTCGCTGCCGAGGTACCGCAGGACGAACAGCGTCTTGGCCACCCGGCCGTATTCCTGCAGGGCCCGGGTCAGGGCGTTGCGACGCGAGTTCGCCTGGAGCTTGCCGATCAGCAGCGAGGCGGTCACGTGGCCCCGCTTCAGCGAGCCGGCCACCCGCAGCAGGTCGTCCCAGTGGTCGACGACCCGTCGCTCGCGGACCTTGCCCTTGAGCAACGGCCCCAGGTGGCGGTAGGTCGCCCCGGAGTCGAACCGATAGAGCCGCTGGTCGCCCAGGTCGCGGATGCGGGGGGCGAACTGCATGCCCAGGAGGTCGAACAGGGCGAAGACCAGCTCGGTGTAGCCGGCGGTGTCGGTCGTGTGCTCGAGGATCGTCAGCTCGGTCTCGTTGTCGAGGATCGCGTCGAGCACATAGGTCGCGTCGCGGACCGTGGCCGGGATGACCTTGGTACCGTACTGGGCGAACTGGTCCGAGGTCCAGGTGTAGAAGGTCAGCCCCTGGCCGTAGCCGAAGTAGCGGGGCAGAGCGGTGGCGGTGCGGCTCCGGACGGGGACGGGGAAGCGCTGGCCGTCCGAGGAGGACAGGGTGCCGCCGCCCCAGGAGCGGCTCAGCGGCTGACGGTGCTGGAAGTCGACGACCGCACCGATGGCCGGGCGCAGGGTGTCCTCCCGCACGCACCAGTTGGTGCACCAGGCGAGCCGGCGGTACGACAGTTCGGCGACCTCGGCCATCGTGGTCTGGCCGAAGTTGCACGCCTGCGCCAGGATCGAGGCATGAAGGTGCATCCGCAGATCCTTGCTGCGGGGCTCCCGCCCGCCGGCGTGCTCGAAGTGGTTGGTGAAGTCGGTCCAGCTATCGACCTCGAGGAGCAGGTCGGCCAGATCGACGCGGGGGAGGTGCTGAGCGACCTTCTCCTGCAGCGCGACGCTCCCCTCGGGCAGCTCCTCGGCCGAGAGCGGGGTGAGCACCAGCCGACCCTCCTCGATTCGCACCGACTCGTTCTGCGGCCAGTCCCGGTCGAGCCGAGCCAGTTCCTCCTCCAGCTCGGCCCGGCGTCCATTCAATCGGGTCGCCCCGTCCTCGGGGAGCTGGAGCAAGCGGCAAAGGTCCTGGCGCTCCCGGGACCATTGCTCGCGTGAGATCAGGTACGTCTCGGGGTCGGCGAACCGGCGGCTGGTCTCCAGCCAGACGTTGCCGGCCCGCAGCGCGGCCCGGAGTTCCCAGAGCGCGCACAGCTCGTAGTAGTGACGATCAATCTCGCCATCCTGGCCGACGACGTGCGGGCGCCACCGGGCCGGGATGAACTGGACGGGGGTGTCCGGGGGCAGCTTCCGCTGCCGCAGGGTGTTCAGGTCGCGCAGGCTAGCAACGGCCTTGAGGATGGGTTCCCCGGCCCGGTTGGACCGGAACGCGAAGGCGGCGAGGAACTGCGACGTGAACTGACGCAAGTAGTTGTAGCGGTCGGCCAGGAAGCCGAACCCGTGAGCGTCTCCGCGACGGGATAGGGCCTCGGTCCGCTCCACGGCCTCGCGGAGCGTCTCCCGGGTGGTCTGGCGGTAGATCGCCGCCCGCACCTGGTTGTCGGCGACCGTCGGCTCGAGCACGATGCGGCCGATCTGGCCGAACAGCCGGACCGCGTCATCAGTCGTCCGGGCGCCGGCGAGGCGGAACTCCTCCGGCTTCCGCTCTGCCCGTGCCGACGCCCGCGCGAGGCAGCGGTCGAACAGGTCGATGACCTCGTCGGTGGTCTCCTCCAGGGCCTGGCGGAGGAACGCGACCAGGATGGGGTACCGCCGCTCGGCCGGGGCTCGCTGCAGGGCCTGGTTGGTCGACCTCTTGCCGAGCCGGGCCAGGTATTTAAGCCGGTTGGGGTGGAGCGCCCGGAGGTCCCAGCGATCGACCCCCCAGCCGATGAGGGTGGCCCGCCGCTCCAGGGCGGAGAGGATCGCGGTGGGCGTGGTGGATACCTCCCCCTGCCGGAGCCATGTCAGGAGGGTCCGGTCCGTCGACGCGTCAGGGGTGAGCAGGCGGTCCAGGAGCGCGCCCCGGTCCGTCCAGCACGGCGGCGAGCCGTTTCATCGTCTCGCGCCCGGCACCGCGTCGAGCGGCGACGACCATCCGCTCCAGGACGGTGACCCCGGGCCGCACGAGCTTGTCGGCGGCGAGCTTCTCGCACGCCAGTTGCCAGAGCAGCAAGGGGCGATCGTGCTCCAGGGCCCGGTCGAGGAGCCAGCGGGCCAAGCGCTCCCGCTCCTCGGGTCCCGCCTTGCGGTACCCCAGGTGGCCCTGGACGGCGAGGAAGTGGTCGGTGCGGGTCTGCGCCCGTCGGCCATAGGCGGACAACCCCTCGGGTGGGACCTTCAATTGTTCGGCCAGGAAGCGGACCACCTCGCCAGGGGCCGCGCCCAGGTCGTCCGGGCAGAACCCCAGGTAACGCAGCGTCCCGAGCTGGAGGGCGAAGCCGAGCCGGCCGGCGTCATCGGGGTACTGGTTGACCTTGGCCCTGTCGGACCTGGTGAGCGTGTAGTACGTCACCAGGTCCTCGTGAGAGACCTGAGCGGGGAACCCGCCCAGTCGTCTCCGCTCGGCATCGCTGAAGAGCTGTCCGGGCATGAGCAGGCACCCCCGCCGTGACCACTTCCGCTCGAACTCCTCCTGGATGTGGGTGTCGGTGAAGTTGAGGTAGATGGCGGTCGTCTGGAGCCGGTCGTGTCCCAGGATCTTCTGCACGGTGGCCAGGCTGATGCCCTTCTGCAGGGCAGTCGCGGCGAAGGTATGGCGGAGGACGTGCGGGGTGACGTCCCTGGTGAGGCCGGCGCGATTGGCGACCTCCTTGACCAGGCCCTGAGCCCGTCGCTTCCGGACTGGGAATTCCTCCCGGAGTGCGAAGTGGTGCTCCAGCAGGGCCCGCACGCGGCGGGACATCGGCACGACGCGGACCTTGGACTTCTTGCCGTAGGGACCACCTTTGCCCCGGACCCTGAGCTGGCGCTGCTGCCAGAGGACGTCCTTGGTGTCCAGGTCGCACAGCTCGCCGACGCGAAGGCCGGTGTCGAGCAGGGTCCAGACGATGAGCTGCTCGGTGGGCGTGTCGCAGGCGTTGGCGAGCCGGTCGGCCTCGTCGGCGGTGGGGGCTCGCGGACGTATTGGTAGGGCATCTCTCCCCCCGGTCCTTGCGCCTTCGGTCACGAAACGCGCAACCCTTGCGCTTTCCGTGGGTCAAGCTACCTCGGCAACATGGGGTGCGGAAGGGGCAGATGCCCGAATAATCTTGGCTCCGGGTGTGTCTTGGCTCGTGGGCACACGAGGCCCGGTTGCGCCTTTCTACGTAGAAGACGCACTAGGCTCTGTCGGAAAACCCTGCGTTAGCAGGTCAATCGTAGATATCGCTCGATGAAGGCCACCTTGATCATGCCACCGAAGTTCTTCGCCGTCTTCTCGAACCGCGAGAACACCCGACGGCACTCCTTCAGCCACCCGATCAGGTTCTCCACGATCGCTCGCCGTCGGTAGGCCTCCTTGTCGAACCTCACCGGCCGGGCCGAGCGGTCCTCGTTCGCCTTCGACGGGATCACCGGCACGATCCCCAGCCCGATCAGGTACTCGTCGATCCAGTCGGCCCGATACCCCTTGTCGCCGGCCAGGGCGACCGGCCAGGCCACCGGGCCGCCGTCGCCGTCGGTGACCCACTCGTCGGCTCCGACCAGGAGATCGACGAAGGCCGTCGTCTCATGCGCCTGGCCGGCCGTCAGGTGGAAGTGCAGCGGGTGGCCGTGGCCGTCGCAGAGCACGTGGACCTTGGTGGAATAGCCGCCGCGGGACCGCCCCAGGGCGTGGTCGCCGGGCTCCTCGGGGTCCCCTTTTTACCGCCACCGGCGGCACACCTCGCGGCACGGGCCACGGTGCCGTCGATGCACCACAGCTGGTCGTCGATCACCCCGGCATCGACATGGGCCGACCGGAGCCGCGAGAGGATCCGGTCCAGGGTCCCGTCGCCATTCCACTTATCGAAGAGGTCCCAGGCGGTGCCCCAGGGCCCATACTCCTCGGGCAGGTCGCGCCAGGGGGCGCCGGTCCTCAGGACCCAGAGGATCGCGTTGGCGATCTGGCGGCGACATCGCGGCGGCCGTCCGGTGGCCGCGGGGGCCGGGAAGAGGTCCTTGATGAGATCCCATTCATCGTCGGTGAGTTGATGCCGCGGCATGGTGGTTCCCTCGAACGGCGGGCGTCGCTCGGATCGCACCGCCTGTGAGGCCAACCACTTGCAAAGAATGAACCGGTTTTCCGACAGAGCCTAATTAGAACGGCGATCATCCGTGGGAGTTAGTCGCCGGCGAGGCGGCAATGGGCAGGACGATCAGGCCTGGGACGATGCGCAGCAAAGGTCGCATGGCGATCGGTCTCTAGCGATGCGAGACCGGGGCATCCTTGCTCCGAGTCAGGTCCTTGTGCGCGAGACGGTCGTTCTCTCGGTTCTCGCACAAAATACCAAAGGGAATCGCGCGTAGCCGACGCGTCAGCTCACCGGGTACTCGAATCGACGCTTCCACGACAGAAAAGGCTTCTCGAACAGATGCCAACTAAGCACGGCCATGCCCACGCACAAGGCCAGGCACGCGACAAGGTGCGCTAGCCCAGCCAGCGCGAAGGAGTGCACGACGGTCCTCTGGAGCGAATTGGTAGAAAGGAAGCCCAGGCTCGGCTGCAGGGCTACATGGTAGACGTAGAGTCCGTAGCTGTACTTACCCAGCTCGCGGATCGGTCGGAGCCGTAGCGTTCGCCGCAAGGGTCTGTCCTCGCGCCCCGAGACGGCAGCCAGGATCAGACCGGCTGAGGCGAAGGCCAGGAGCGAGTAGCCGACGGTACGCACCAGGGGATCTTCAGGATTCAGCTCGCCTCGCCACAGGAAGAGGCCGAGCGTCGCCAACGCCGAGAGCCACGCCATCCCCATCACGCCGCGAGCCGACAGCTCCCCCGCCTGCCCGCGCACGAACAAGGCCAGCAGGCCCCCGATCGTCAGCGAGTCCAGGCGGCAGAAAGTCGCAGAATACGCGGCGATCGGCGGCAGTGAGGTCCCCATCAGGCCGACGCGGATCAGGGGGCAGACCGCCAGGCACGCCCAGCACGCCCGCCGCACGCCGGAGAGCGGGGCCAGCCCTACGAGGAACGGCCAGATCAAGTAGAAATGCTCTTCGACGGCCAGGGACCAGAGGTGGTGCAACCACACGTGGTCCCCCACGAAGACTGAGTGCCCCACCACCATCGCCTTAAAGTTCGTTGTGTAGGTCCAGAGCCAGGCCTGATTCGCGATGAGCCTGCGGTCGCCCAGCGAGGTCATCGGCACGAGCCTCGGTAGCACCAGGAAGACGAAGGTCAGCAGGCCGAAATACAGCGGGAAGATCCTCAACGTGCGCCGGGCGTAGAATGTGGTGAAGTACCCGGGGCGGCCGCGGGCGTCCAGGAGGATTCCCGTGATCAGGAAGCCGGAAAGGACGAAGAACAGGTCGACCCCGAGCCACAGCGACCGTACAACGCCACTCAGGTAGACCATCAACGTCCCCTGGCCTCGGAACCCCACGTAGTGGAAGGCGAAGACCATCGCGATGGCCACGCCCCGGACCCCGTCCAGTTCGGGCACATGACCGAAAGCCCGGCGGTTCGGCGTCGACGGGGCCGGGACGAGCGAGACGGCCGGGTTTCCGGGCGGATCGATAGCGGGACTTTCTCGCGGCATCGAGGAGCGAACTCCGGAGGACCTGGGATCCCGTATTGCGCGGAGCCGTTGGGATTCGAGATTATAGAGCCCGATCGCCCGGCTTTGGAAATCCTTTCGGTGGCCCCGGATCTCGAATCCCCGATCCTTGAACTCGGCCTGGATTTCCCAGATGCGCGTTTACTTCATCGTCCGAGACCTCGTCCGGCGCTTCTGGAATCGCATTGAACACCGGCCGCATCTGACATTCCCCCAAGAACGAGGCCAGCCGCCGCATGAGTGTCATGCAGTCTGGTCCTTTCACGAGAGAGCAGGTGACCTGACCCCGATGGCGACCCCTCTAGCCCCGTGAGTGGCTCGGCCCGTCGGCCCGGAACTCCCGTGACAACCGGAATGGGCCTGGGGCTCCCGAGGGACGACCGTCTGATGATGGATCATTTATCCGACTACGACAGGTGCGTCTTCTCGCGCAGATCGCGCGCATCTGAACCAATGCTCATCGTCGAGCGTTGGTTTTTGTCCGTTTGCTATCCCAAGGCCGAGGCCAGCGGAAGGACCCGCCGTCTCCCCGGCCGAAGGATCGGCCCCACCCTCATCCTCACTCGATCAACCCGAGTCCCCCGCAGGGCCCCCAAGGACGGGGGGGCGTTCGCGGTCCGCCCGAAGGATCGGGCCTCGCCGCGAGACCGATGCGGGGTCCAAACCGACTCAACGCGGCCCCGCCCGGACGTCATCGTCCGGCGGGGTCTTTTCGTTGGGCCGGCCCCCGGCGCCCGGGGAGGCGGGGGATTTCCGATGAAAAAGCCGGGCGCACGGATGACATGAATGGGGGCGGATGCCGTCGCGGGTCGCTCGACGATCCAAGGTCGGGCGGGACCCCGTCTTCCCCGACTGCCCGCCCGGAGGCCTGCGGCAAGCGGGCCCGCCCGCGAGGGGCCGTCCCGCGGACGGATCGGGGCCATCGCGGACGAGCCGACGCCGCGGTCCCCGCACCCGCCCGCTGCACTCCCGATAGCATGGAAATTCTCAGATTAACAGATATTAGAGAGATTTGTCGTGCCGCGTCGGGCCCAGCCCGCCCGCGAGCTCCTCGATCCCCACCGGAGGGCCCCGTGAACCGATCGGTCCTGCCACGCCTGGTCTTCGTCCTCCTGGCGGCCGTCGTCTCCCCGCGGGCGTCCTCGGGGCAGTCGCCCCCCGTCGCCGGCGCCGAGGCGGCGGCGCCTGTGTCGGCCGTCCCCGAGGCGCTGTTCGAGAAGTTCCGCGAGGCCGACAGGGACGCGGCCCGGCGGTTCTACAAGAAATATCTTGATGTCAAGGGGCTGGCGGTGCTCGCCTCGGGGGATGTCGCCGACGAGGCGCTCCGCCGGACCCGCGAGATCGTGACCCACTTGCTCGCGGACCGGCCCGACGTCCTGGAGACGATGGCCCGGTCCGGCACCCGCCTGATCATCATCGGCAGGGACCAGGTCTATACCGACATGCCCGAGTATCGCCGGAGCAGGAACCCCGAATACCAGAATGAGCGGGTCCGGGGGACGGGCGGCCTGGACGTGACCAGCTTCGGCGAGGAGAACCTCCTGAATCTGGCCGTCGACCGCTACGACGACGAGAGCATCGGCCTCCACGAGTTCTGCCACACCGTCGACGCGGCGCTCGGCCGGATGGACCCCGACTGGCGGGCCCGGCTGACCCGGACCTACCGGGGGGCCGTCGACAAGGGGCTGTGGAAGGGCGCCTACGCGGGCTCGAACCCCGGGGAATACTGGGCCGAGATCTGCCAGTCGTATTTCGACTGCAATCGGATCAACAACTGGAATCACAATCACGTCGCCACGCGCGAGCAGCTGAAGCGTTACGACCCGGACGGCTACGACCTGGTCCGGACGACCTTCCGGCTGACCGCCGAGCACGACTGGAGGCTGCCGGCCCTCCGGAAGCAGCCCAGCGTGATCCCGCCCCCGGCCGGGTCCAAGTTCGACCCGTACTACACCAAGCTCACCCTGGCCCGGGAGTTCCCCGTCCTCGGCTCCGGCCGCGTCGGCGACGAGGCGTTGCTCAGGGCGAACGACGCCGTCCGGAAGATGTTCGCCTACCGCCATGACATCCTCAAGGCGATGATCGCCGACGGCGCCCGGCTGGTCGTCCTAGGCCGCACCGAGAAGCTGAGCGACCTGCCCGAGTTCGGCGCGTCGAGGTCGGCCGGGGGCTTCGAGGAGGTCCGCTATTGGGATTACGACCCGACGCTCAAGCTGATGGTGGTGCCCGAGGAGAACGTGCTCGCCCTCCCCTCGGACCCGTTCGCGGGCGAGGGGCTCGTCGTGGGCCTCTTCGCGAGGGGGCTCTATCGGGTGACGGCGACCCGGCCCGTCGACCCCGGATTCGACGGGAGGCCGCAGAAGCAGCAGTACGAGCTCCGGGTCAAGCGGTTCGACGTCGAGTTCGACCGGAGGCTCCGGGAGGTCTACGACGCCGCGATGGCCGGCGGCCTCTGGAAGGGTTCCTCGGCGGCCCGCGACCGGGTCGAGTACTGGGCCTCGGGGGTCGAGGCGTACTTCGACGCGGCGGGACCGTCGCACGCGCCCAACGGCGCCGATCGGCCCATCGCCACCCGCGAGGCGCTGAGGGCCTACGATCCCGGCCTCTTCGCGCTCGTCGACGAGACGATGGCCTACAAGGAACGCGTCGACTGGCGTTACCGACGCTGAGCCGAGTCGACCGGCCCCGCCGGGCCCCGGGGCCGGCCCTCCCGGACGTCGGGCCTAGTCACCCGACCTCCTCGGCGGCCTCCGGGGTCCATAGAGACGGTCGCGCGGACCGCTCCGGGGTGTGATCGGGGCGGAGTCGCCGGCGCCCACGTTCCCGCGAGCCGCCCGGGCCGATCAGAGGGGCGGGAAGGCCTGGAGCATCCCGCCCCGGCCGACGAGCTTCTCGATCTCGTCGAGCTCGCTTGGCAGGAAGTCGGTGAAGTTTTCGAAGCCGCTGTCGGTGATGACGACCACGTCCTCGTAGCGGAGGTAGATCCGCTCCTCGGGCACGCGGAGCTGGGGGTCGATCGAGAAGACGTGGCCGGGCCTGAGCGGCCCCCGAGCGTATTCGCCGTCGTCGTGGACGGCCATGCCCACGGGGTGGGAGAAGATCCCCCCGCCGGTCTCGACCAGCCTCCGGGCGGCCCGCTCGTAGATCGGCTTCGAGAATGCGGTCCGCTTGAAGACATCCTCCATCGCCACCCTGGCCTCATTCCTGATGGCGAGCGGGGTGACGCCGGGCCGGAGCCTGGCGAGGACGCAATTGCGATAGTCGAGCACGAACTGGAGGAGCTCCCGCTGACCGGGGGCGTACTTGCCGCCGACCGGCCAGACCCGGGCGATGTCGCTGACGTAGTAGCGATAGTCGGGGGCGAAGTCCATCAGGACGAGGTCGCCGTCCTTGAGCGTGTCGAGATTCCGATAATAGTGCATGTTCCAGATGTTCTCGGTCCCCGACGCGGTGATCGACCGATAGCCCTCGAGCCTCGCCCCGTTGGCCAGGAAGACGTAGCGGGCGACGGCGTCGAGCTGATACTCGGTCGCCCCCGGGCGGCTGCTCTTGATCGCCTCGATGATCCCCCGGCCGGCCAGTTGCGATGCCCGGCGGATCAGGGCGACCTCGCGGGCGCTCTTGACGGCCCGGAGCTCGTCGAGGATCGGCGTGAGGTCGCGGACCTCGGCCCTCGGCAGCCTCGTCCGGAGGAGCTGCGCGAGGTGGGCCTCGCGGGAGGGGCGGCCATCCCAGAAGTCGAGCGCGATCGCCGCGTTGGCGGCCTGGACCTCCAGCCGGCTCTGGCCGGCCCCCTCGGCGGGCGCGAACGGCGTGTAGATCGCGGACCGGCCCCCGCGGAAGAACGGGCGCATCCAGTCCTCATTCATCCCCTTGGTGCTGGCCACCTTGTCCACGCCGGTCAGCTTCAGGACCGCCTCGGCGTCGTCGGCCGAGAGGATCCGGCCCTCGGCGCGCTCGAGCGCCTCGTCGCGCGGCGGGAGGAACAGCGTCACCTTCCGGTCCCGGCCGTCCAGGATCAGGTAGGCGTGCGGCGTCTCGATCCCGCTGAGGTAATAGAATTCGTTCGACTGCCGGGGGAACACGAAGCCGCTCGGCTTGGGCGCCCCCTGGACGACGGCGATACTTCCTTCGCCCATCCGGTCGAAGACCGCGGCCCACCGGGCCCGGAATTCCTCGGGGGGGAAATCCGCCTGATAGGGGGGCGTCGACTGGCCGAAGAGGAGACGGGGGGCGAGGACGAGCGCAACGACGGGCCACCAGGCGAGCGGTTTCATCGGGGCTTCCTCGGGGTTCTTCGGGCTCAGAATCGGACGTCAATCGGGTCTCCGGCGAAGCGGACCGCGCGAGTCGCCTTGCCCGGGGCCAGCCGGACCTCGAATTCGCGGGCCGGCGCGCCCCTCACCTTCGACCCCTCCGCGAGCCGGAGCGTCAGGCGACGCGGGCCGTCCTCCCAGGCCATCTCGATCCCCAGCCAGTCGCCCTCCCGATAGCCGGAGGTGAGGCCGTCGTCCTCGTAGAGCAGGGAGCGGCCGTCGGCGCCGGGGTAGACGACGAGGGTCGTGGGACCTCCGACGGGCTCGTCGGTGTACTGCTTGACCGGTCCCATCGGGATGATGGCGCCGGACCGGGCGTACAGGGGCGTGGTCGCCAGGTCGACCGGCCGGGCGATCACCCGGCCGCCGACGAGCCTCTCCTCGGTCCAGAAGTCGTACCAGTCCCCCCGGGGGAGGTAGACCTCCCGGGAGGTTGCGCCCTTCTCGGTCACGGGTGCCACCAGGAGGTCGCGGCCCCAGAGGTACTCGTCGCCCCGGGCGACGGCGGCCGGGTCGTCGGGGTGATGGAGCCAGAGCGCCCGGATGATCGGCAGGCCGGTCTCGTGCCCCTCGCGGACCGCGCCGTAGAGATAGGGCAGGAGGCGATAGCGGAGTTCGAGGTACTTCCGGCAGATCGGCTCGACCTCGGCGTTGTGCAGCTCCTCGGGGCCTGGATTGGCGGCGTCGCCGTAGCCCCGGACCTCGTCGGGCCCGAGCTCGCCGGTGTTCCAGCCCCAGGGGAGGCGGAGCTTCCAGGTCCTCCCGTGGGACCGGAACGACGGGCAGAACGCCGCGAACTGGAACCACCGGACGTAGAGCTCACCCGTGAGCTCCCTGGTGGGGACGAACCCGCCGATGTCGGTCCCCCAGAGCGGGACGCCGGTCAGCCCCGTGTTGATCGCGATCGGCACGTGGGTCTTCAGGGTCTCCCAGGTGGAGTAGACGTCCCCCGACCAGAGGAATGCGGCGTAACGCTGCATCCCCGCGTAGCCGTTCCGGTGGAGCGCGAAGGGGCGGGAGCCGGGCCGGTCGAGCCGCTCCCCCTCGTAGTACATCCGGATGCTCGAGAGGCGGGACGGGACGTCGAGCGGGTCGCCCTCGTCGGGCCACCAGCCGTCGAAGAGGGGCCGGACCTTGCGATGGGCGTTCCAGTAGCTGGCCGCGGCCGACTCGTCGACGACGGCCGGGTCGAACGGGTCGCGGACCGAGCCGCCGACCGACCTCGCCCGGATGACGACGTGGGGCACGACCCGGAAGTGGAGCGCCCGGAGCGCCTCGATCTGCGCCTTCGGGTCGGGGAACGTCCTGGGATTAAACTCCCAGGAGCCGTGGCCGGTGTTCCAGCCCGACGGGCAGAATCCCGTCCCGAGGTAGATCATCGCGTCGCAGGGCAGCCTCTTCTCGCGGAAGGTCCGGGCCTCGTCGAGGATCTCCCCGGGGCCGGCCAGGGTCCGGTGCGACTGCTGGTAGCCGAGCGACCAGAGCGGCGGCATCTCGGGGAAACCCGTCAGCCTGGCGTATTCGGCCATCACCCGGGCCGGCTCGCACCTCGTCACCACGAAGACGTCCAGCGGCAGGGCGGACGCCGCGTCGCGCGGCAGGTACTTGCCCTCGGGGCCGGTCAAGTCCACCAAGCCGTAGGGGCGATGGATGAACATCGCCCAGCCGGACGTGCCGATCATCCAGGGGATCGGCACCCGCCCGCCGTGGGTCCGGAGGCGATAGCCCCCCTGGCCGCTCCTCATCCGGTCGACCGAGCCCCGGCGGTCGAACTGCGGGCCGCCCTCGCCCAGCCCGAGGACCGGGCCGTCGCCCAGTTCGAAGGCGAGCGAGCCGGATTGCGGGTCCACGCGGAGCCGCTGCACGAGCCTCCCGTCCTCGGCCACGATCCGGATGGTCAGGGGCTCGGTCGAGACGGTGACCCTGGAATCGCCGCAGGCGACCCCGAGGGGCGCGGCCGGCGACGACAGCCGGAGGACCGGCGGGCCCCAGTCGGGCCGGATGAGCGAGCCGTCGGGCGGGATCGCCGCCGGTCTGCCGCCCTCGAGCGGGACCACGCCGACACGCACGATCGACGGGCCGACGGGGCTGATGGCCACCTCGACCGGCCGCCCGGCGACCTCCAGCCCCTCGGCCGGGGCCGCCGCCCTCGACGCGCCGCCCAGGATCGCGGCCGGGCCGGCCGCCCCGAGGCCCCGCAGGGCCGACCTCCGCGAAATCGTCATCGGTTCGCCCCCGGTCTGGGATGGAGTGCCGGTCACGGGCCCGGCGAGGCGGCCCGGCCGGCCCGTCAGATCACCTCGGGGATCGGCGAGGCCCCCTCCACCCCGACCAGCTTCTGATCGAGGCCGCCGTAGAAGAAGGTCAGGCGCTCGGGGTCGATCCCGAGCTGGTGGAGGATCGTGGCGTGCAGGTGCTTGACGTGGTAAGGCTTCTCGACGGCGGCCGAGCCCAGCTCGTCGGTCCTCCCCACGCTGACCCCGCCCTTGATGCCCCCGCCGGCCATCCACATCGTGAATCCGTAGGCGTTGTGGTCGCGCCCCGTCCCCTGGGCATACTCGGCCGTCGGCTGGCGGCCGAACTCGCCCCCCCAGACGACCAGGGTCGAGTCGAGCAGCCCCCGGCGTTTCAGGTCCTCGATCAGGCCGGCGATGGGCCGGTCGGTCTCGCCGCAGTGGAGCTCGTGGTTCTTGACGAGGTCGCCGTGGGCGTCCCAGCTCGTGTCGTTGTGGTTGCCCCCGGAGTAGATCTGGATGAAGCGGACGCCCCGCTCGACCAGCCGGCGGGCTAGCAGGCACTGGCGGCCGAAGGGCCCGGTGGCAGGCCGGTCCATCCCGTAGAGCCGACGGGTCTCCTCGGACTCCCGGGCCAGGTCGACGGCCTCGGGCGCGGAGCTCTGCATCCGGAAGGCGAGCTCGTAGCTGGCGATCCGGGCGGCCAGGGCAGGGGAGTCGCCGGCGGCCGAGCGGTGGTGGTCGTTGTATTCGCGGAGAGCGTCCAGGAGGTCGCGCTGGGCCTCCGGCTTCAGCCCGGCGGGCCGGTCGAGGTCGAGGATTGGCGACTCCCCGGGGCGGAGCAGCGTCCCTTCGAAGTGGGCCGGCATGTAGCCGCTCGACCAGTTCTTGGCGCCGCTGATCGGGCCGCCCCGGGGGTCGAGCATGACGACGAAGCCGGGGAGGTCCTGATTCTCCGAGCCGAGCCCGTAGTTGACCCACGAGCCGAGGCAGGGGCTCCCGCTCAGGATCCTGCCCGAGTTCATCTGGAGCATGGCCGAGCCGTGCTGCGGGGAGTCGGCCGTCATCGAGTGCACGAACGCGATGTCGTCGACGTGCCGGGCCACGTTCGGGAAGAGGTCGGAGACCCACTTGCCCGACTCGCCGTATTGCTTGAACTTCCACCGGGGCTCGACGATCCGGCCCTCGTTCTTGTTCCCCCCGCGGCCGGCGGTCCTGACCTTCACCGTCTGGTTGTCGCGGCCGATCATCGCCGGCTTGTAGTCGAAGGTGTCGATGTGGCTGGGACCGCCGTACATGAACAGGAAGATGACGCTCCTGGCCTTCGGCGCGAAGTGGGGGCGCCTCGGGGCCAGCGGGTTGACGGGCCCGCCCGCCCCGTCGGCGGCCCCGGCTCCCGGGGCGAAGACCCCGGCGTCGAGCAGGCCCGAGAGCGCGACGGAGCCGAACCCGCCCCCGGCCTGCCAGAGGAATTCGCGCCGGGTCCGCCCGCAGAAATCGCCCATTCGTCGCCTCATCGGAGGACTCCGGTGCGGGGAGGCCGTCCGGCCCGGTCGGGGCCCGGCCGCCGATCAATCGAGGTACACGAACTCGTTCAGGTTGAGCGCCAGCAGGCAGAACTTGGCGAGGGCCTCGGAGGGGTCGAGCCCGTGACGCCCGCGCATCGACTCCAGGAACTCGACCCCCCGCTCTACCTCCCGGGGAGTCGGGTCGCGCTGGGTGACCCGGCGGAGGACCGCGCGGACCTGGGCGGCCGGGTCCCGGCCCGACCGGGCCCGCACGTCCTCGGCGAAGGCCCGGGCCTGGTCGTTGATGGCCTCCCCGTTGAGGAGCCCCAGGGCCTGGGTCGGCTGGGTCGTGGCGAACCGGACCGGGAAGCTCGCGTCGACGTCGGCCGCGTCGAACGAGGCCAGGAGCGGGACGGCCAGCGATCGCTTGACGTGGACGTAGATGCTCCGCCTCGACTGCTCCTCGGCGCTCGACCGGCCCCAGCCGGAGCCGGGCCTCGACTGGCCGACCAGGACCTCGCGCTGGATCCTGGGGTAGACGGGCGGCCCGCCCATCGTCCCGAGGCTGATGGTCCCGCAGGCCGCGAGGATGGAGTCGCGGACCTCCTCCGCCTCGAGCCGGCGGAGGTCGAACCGCCAGAGGCGGTCGTTCTCGGGGTCGACGGCCAGGGCGTCCGGGTCGGGGCGGGAGGACATCCGGTAGGCGCTCGAGGTCACGATCAGGCGATGCATCGCCTTGATCGACCATCCCCCGTCGACGAACTCGGACGCCAGCCAGTCGAGGAGCTCGGGGTGGGTCGGGGGCGTCCCCTTGAAGCCGAAGTCGCTGGCGGAGCGGACCAGCCCCCGGCCGAAATGATGCTGCCAGATCCGGTTGACCATCACCCGGGCCGTCAGCGGGTTTTTGGGGCTCGCGATCCAGTCGGCGAGGACGGCCCGGCGGCCCGAGCTCCGAGAGCCCTCGGGGGGGGCGGGCAGGGCGGGTGACTCGGCGGCGATCACGGTCGGGAAGCCGGGCTCGACCCGCCCGCCCGGCGACCGCGGGTTGCCCCGGAACAGGATCGCGGTCTCGGGGGGCGTCGGCCCCCCCTCGGTGACGCAGAGGGCCTGGGGCCGGGACCGCTCCAGGGCGGACTTCTCGCGTCCGAGCGACTGGTAACGTCTGAAGTCGTCCGGGCTCACGTCCCTCGGGACGTGCCTCTCGACGATCTCGGCCCGATACTGCTCGGACCGGAAATCGTCGCGCTCGACGCCCTCGAGATGGGGGAGCAGGGCGTCCTCGATGGCCCTGATCTGCGTACCGACGGACTCCAGCTTCTTGCGGGTCTCCGCGAGGGCCGCCGCGTCCCCCTCGCCCGGCTCGGCCAGGGGCCGCAACGAGGTCCTGGTGCTGTACCGGCGGACCCCGCGGAAGAAGGCGAGCATCCGGTAGTAATCGGAGGTCGGGAACGGGTCGCTCTTGTGGTCGTGGCATCGGGCGCACTGGGCGGTCAGCCCGAGGAAGACCTGGCCGGTCGTGCCCACGAGGTCGTCCAGCTCGTCGAAGGCCGCCTGGAGCTTGTCCGGGGCCCCGGAGTCCCAGGGCCCCACCCGGTAGTAGCCCGTCGCGACGAGGGCCTCGTCCGAGCCGGGGCGGAGCTCGTCCCCGGCGAGCTGCTCCCGGACGAAGCGGTCATAGGGCTTGTCGGCGTTGAGGCTCCCGATCACGTAGTCGCGATAGCGCCAGGCGCCGGGCTTGGGGGCGTCGAACTCGTAGCCGTCGGTCTCGGCGTAGCGGACCAGGTCGAGCCAGTGCCTCGCCCACCGCTCGCCGTGCCTGGGGGAGGCGAGCAGCCGGTCGACGATCCTCTCATAGGCGTCGGGCGACGCGTCGGCGAGGAAGGCCTCGACCTCCTCGGGCGTCGGCGGGAGCCCCGTCAGGTCGTACGAAACCCGGCGGAGGAGCGAGGTCCTCGAGGCGGGCGGGGCGGGCGTCAGGCCCGCGGCCTCGAGCCCCGCCAGGATGAACCGGTCGACCGGCGAGCGGGCCCAGTCGCCCCGCGAGACGCACGGGACCCCGGGGCGGACGACCGGCCGGAACGACCAGAAATTCCTCGCCCGGTCGTCGACCGGCGGCGGGCCCGCCTTCGATGCCAGCGCGCCCGTCGGCCAGGGCGCCCCCATGGACACCCAGCGGCTCAGCGCGTCGAGCTCCGCCCGGGGGAGCTTCCCCTTGGGTGGCATCGCCAATTCCCGATGATGGATCGCATCGATCAGGAGGCTCTCGCCCGGCGCCTCGAGCGAGACCGCCGGCCCGCGCCCGCCCCCCTTCAGCAGCCCCTCACGGCTGGTGAGATCGAGCCCTCCTTTGCGGGAGCCGCCCCCGTGACAGTCGACGCACCGGGCCTGCAGGACGGGCCGGACCTTCGACTCGAAGAACGCGAGCGTGTCGCCCTGAGGGGGGCCGTCCGCGCGCAGGGGCGTCATCGGGCCGCCGGCGATCAATAAGACGAGGGTGACGGCGAGGAGTCGAGCGGTCATCCCATTCCTCCAGACCCATGATCGGGACCATCCATCCGCGGGGGGTCGAGGGCCCGGCGACGCCGAGGGGGAGCCCTGTCCGAGGGCGAGGCGAAGGAGGACCAAAGTCGCTACCGGGCGTGTTCATCGGGTCCGCCCGTCGGAACCTCACGGGAAAGGAGGAGTCGAGAGTCAATGAGGGACGCCAAAATGAGCGTCGGGCGGAACGAAATCCGGGAAGTTACTTAATGTCATCCCGCTCGCTCGCGTTGTCATCCAAAATCCGCGCCGCCCGGTCGCGACCAACCGAGTCGGAAAAGCCGATGGAGGCGTGAGGACGTCTCTCCCCGGCGGGCCTAGAATCAGGTACCGCTTCGGGGCGGGACTCGCCGGCGGCCAAGCCGCACCCGTCTCATCAAGTCGGGCCTTCCCCGACATGGCACGGCACTCGGGGCTCCCGTCCCCGGATCATCTTCTGAGCACCGTGCGATGGAGCGTGAGACGCACTCCCTGCCGGGGCCCTGCTCGGTGGTGGCATCGCTGGGCGAGGCCCTCCATCGGACGAATGCTGTGGTTTGCTGGATGTCCGGACATCCCGGCGCGGACCGTGCTATGCAGAAATCCCCAGGCCGCGGCTCGATCTCTCGCCGAACGCGGTGTGCTCTGCACGCGGAGCCCGACCTAAGGATCGCCCATCCGATAACTTCCCGATCCCGGTCTCGGATCGTATAACCGTGGCATGGACCGTACTCCCCTCGCCACGGACGCCCCTCCATGACGTACAGCCCTGAGATCGAGTATTCGATGCGTATGTCCTTTGACTCGCTCTCGGAGAAGGACCGCAGGCGATATGCGGCCATCGAGGCCGCCAAGCTCGGCCACGGGGGCACCGAGTATGTCGCTACCCTCCTGGGATGCGACCCCAAGACGATCCGCCAGGGCAAGCATGACCTCGATCAACTCCCCGACGGGCTCGATGGTCGGGTCCGTAAAAGCGACTGTGTTCCTAGTGCATTTCCAGGCGACTCCTTGTGCGGTCCGTGACGATTCGTCAAGATCGGCCGGATGGCAACCCCGTCATTCATCCGGCCCCTGGCCCCCGATGAGCACCGGGCCCTCAAGGCCGGCCTCCGCTCGCCCGACTCCTTCACGCTCCGACGCTGCCAGGTCCTCCTGGCCAGCGCCGAAGGCCTCCGCCCCTCGCTGATCGCCGCCCGCCTCGGGTGCGCCTCGCAGACCGTCCGCAATGCCATCCGCGCCTTCGAGGCCGAGGGCCTGGCCTGCCTGCGCCAGAAGTCCAACCGCCCGAAGTCGTCCCGTCCCGAACTGGACGACGCCCGGTGCGAGCGGCTCCGCGCCCTGCTCCATCGCAGCCCGCGCGACTTCGGCAAGCCCACCGGCCTGTGGACCCTGGCGCTGGCCGCCGAGGTCGGTCACGAGCGGGGGCTCACGGCGCACCGGGTCAGCGACGAGACGATCCGCCAGGCCCTCAGGCGGATGGGCATGGGCTGGAAGCGGGCCAAGGCCTGGGTCACCAGCCCCGACCCGGCCTACGCGCGGAAAAAGGGGCGCGCGACCGGCTGATCCGCCTGGCCGCCTCCCACCCCGACTGGGTGCTGGGGTTCCAGGACGAGGTCTGGTGGAGCCGGCTGGCCCGGCCGACGCTACATGCCTGGTCCGACGGCGGGCCGGTGCGGCTGAGAGAGCCGGCGGCCGAGGATGTCGGCCCCGAGGCGAAGGCGTTGGCCTGCTACGGGATCTTGCGGGGCGACACCGGCGGCATGATGCTCCGGTTCGTCCAGGGCCGGCCGGTCAGCCAGGTCACCGAGGACTTCCTGGGGTGGGCCTGCGGATGCCTGGCGAAGCAGGGGAAGAAGGCGTTGCTGCTGGTCTGGGACAACGCCAGCTGGCACGTCAGCCGGAGGGTGAGGGCCTGGATCAAGGGCCACAACCGCCGGGTGAAGGCCGAGGGCGGGGTGAGGATCGTGGCCTGCTTCCTGCCGGTGAAGGCCCCGTGGCTGAACCGGATCGAGCCGAAGTGGGTGCACGGCAAGCGGGCGATCGTCGAGCCGGACCGCCCGCTGATCGCCGACGAGGTCGTGGAGCGCGTCTGCGACTACTACGGTTGCGAGCGACTCGATCGGATCACACAACAAGTCGCTTGAGACTGCACTAGTCAAGGCCTGTGGGCCGTCAGACGGTCAGAATCGCCCGGTGATGGTCACCGCCTGTCGCGGGTCCCAGGGCAGGCCGGTGCGGATGACCGCGTTGGCGATCACCAGGAGCTTGCGGGCGACCGCCGTCAGGATCACCTTCGGCTTCTTGCCGCGAGCCGACAGCCGGTCCCGGAACGCCTTCAGGGCCGGGTTGTGCCGCACCGCCGAGAGCGCCGCCAGGTAGAGCACCCGACGCACCGCCGCCCGGCCGCCCCGGACATGCCGGCCGCCGCGGCGTGTGCCGCTGTCATCGGCGAACGGGGCCAGGCCCACCAGGGCCGAGATCTTGCCGGCCTCCAGCGTCCCCAACTCCGGCAGGGCGGCCAGCAGCGTCAGGCTGGAGACCGGCCCCAGACCGGGGATGCTCCGGAGCAGCTCGTCCTTCTCCTTCCAGGCCGGGCTGGCCTTGACCGACTCGGCCAGCAGGCGGTCGGCGTCGGCGGCCTCGGACTCCAGCCAGGCGATGTGGCGTTCCAGGCCCGCCCTCACCGTCGGGTCGGAGCAGGAGCCCAGGCGGTTGGATTCCATCAGCCGCATGCCCTGCAACTGCTGGCGTCGCGACAGCAGCGCGTCCAGGGCCCGGATCTCGTCCGAGGGCAGCGGCCGGGCATCGGGGCGGATGGCCTCGGCGAAGTGGGCCAGGACCTCGGCGTCGATGCGGTCGGTCTTGGCCAGCTTGCCCGAGGCCTTGGCGAAGTCGCGGGCCTGGCGCGGGTTGATCGCGGCGACGGGGATCTTGGCGACCTGCAATGCGGCGACCAGGGGCAGCTCGAGCCCGCCGGTGTCCTCGACGACGACCAGGGTCGGGGCCAGGGGCTTGAGCCGGCAGACCAGGTCGGCGATGCCTGCCGGGTCGTTGGGATCGCGGGCCGCGGACTTCACGCCTGGCCTGATGGCCGAGTCGAGGTGGGCCTTGGAGACATCGATGCCGACGAAGGTGGGCGTGGAATCCATAGGTGGCGTGATCTCCGCTCGAGGGCCCGGCGTGTCCCGTCCTTGTTATGCGGCCTCGGGGGCCAGGTGACTGTTCGGGATCCGGTCGGGATGAGGAGGGGGGCGGCGGCCCGCGCTTTTTTACGGCCTCGAGGGCCAGCGGGGCGACGGCCTACCACCCCCATCCCCATGTTATGGCCGCTAGAGAAGCGGCTGTAGGAAACATACAAGGGGGCGGCCCGAAGCCGTGCATAGGCTCCATCCCGCTCCTGGAGGAGAACTTCACCCGGGTGCTCCAGGACCGCACGGCAGGCGACCCCATGCGGCAGGAGGTCCGCTGGACCGACCTGAGCTACGAGCAGATCGCCGGCCACCTGGCCGAGGCGGGCACGCCGGTCAGCGTGCCGGTGGTCAAGCAGCTGCTCAAGAAGCACGGCTACGGGAAGCGCAAGGCCCAGAAATCCAGGGCGATGGGCGGGCATCCCGACCGCAACCGGCAGTTCGAGAACATCGCCCGACTCAGGCGAGAATATCTCGGCTCGGACGACCCGATCGTGAGCATGGACACCAAGAAGAAGGAGCTGATCGGCGACTTCTACCGGGCCGGGCAGCTCCTGACTCAAGGGGTCATCGAGACGTTCGACCACGACTTCCCCAGCTTCGCCGAGGGCGTGGTCATCCCCCACGGGCTGTACGACCTGAAGGAGAATGACGGCCACGTGAATCTGGGGACCAGCCACGATACCGGCGAGTTCGCCTGCGACAGCATCGAGCGTTGGTGGCAGCAGAAGGGCCGAGCCCTCTACCCCCGTGCGGGCTCGATCCTGCTCCTCTGCGACGGCGGAGGCAGCAATAGTGCGAGCCAGTACCTGTTCAAGGAGGACCTGCAGGGGTTGGTCGATCGTCTCGGCATAGAGATCCGGGTGGCTCACTACCCGCCGTACTGCTCGAAGTACAACCCGATCGAGCACCGACTGTTCCCGCGCCTGAGCCGAGCCTGCCAGGGTGTGATCTTCGGGAGCGTGGGCCTGGTGAAGGAATTGATGGAGAAGGCGAGCACGAGCACGGGATTGCGGGTCACGGTGGAGGTTCTGGAGAAGGTGTACCAGACGGGGCGGAAGTATGCGGAGGGGTTCAAGGAGGACATGACGATCGCCTTCGACGAGATCCTGCCGAAGTGGAACTACAGGGCGATCCCCAGCGGTTCATGACCTCGGGAAGTTATCAAATCGGCGATCCTAAAGGCGGCGCGTCACCTGGAGCGCGAGCGGGCCGGCCGCCGCAACCGCTACAAGGTGCATCCCGAGCTGCCATTGCGACACCCCGTCGAGGCCCACCGCGACCTCGGTGCCCTGATCGACCTCGTCATGCCATCCCGGGGCGGTCCCGAGGACCCGCTCCGGAGGCCGGGCACACCCGGCGGGAGGGCCTGATCGGCCCCCGGCGCCCCCCAAGGCCAGGAAACACGCCGAGGCCGTCACAGGGGTAGTGCGGGATGGTCTCCGTCCCTACCCCGCCGGCAGGGGCAAGGAATGGGCGGAGACCGGGATACACCACCCATCCTGCGTCATCACCTGGGGCGGGGCATGGGGCAAGCGGGGAGCCAGTGCGATCGGGCGGTGTTCGGTCCAGCCCCCGGCCTCGCCCCGGGCGTTGGGGGCCATCCCGGGACGGGACCGATTTTTCATCCTCTGGAAGAAGGTCAGACGGGGGGAGCTGACCCGGGCGAAAGGCCGAGCGGATTGCGGCGGATCTGGTCCAGGCCGACTTGGTGATCCACCCGGTCGGCCCGCTCCTGGTGGCATCGCTGCGAATCGCACCGGACACGTGCCGCTCGTCGTGCGATTGCGCGTACCTGGCGTTGGCCGAGGCGATCGGGGCCGCGGCGGCGACGGCCGACCGCAGTTTGTACAACGCGTTGCAGGGCGGCCCGTACGCCGGCCTGATCCGCTGGATCGAGGATTTGCCCCGACGGCAAGCGCAGGGCCACCGCAGCCCTTCGTAGCCACGCGCGACCCACACGACCGGTGTAATTTCACTCAAATGGACATAGCCGCCATCCGGGGGCGCGGCATTCGGAAGGTCATCCAGGACGCAGGACCGCCACGATCGGGCGCGAATGGACATAGGGGCCGTTATCGGACGTTGCACTGGGCGCCCCCCCAATCTGGAAATTACAAATGAGGATTTCTCGGCATTCCTCCAGTGGCTCGACGACCATTCTCGCGGTCAAACGCTGATACCGCGGGCCGTGACGGGGAGTGCGATCGCGTCGAAGCGTTTTGCGGGCCGGCCTGATCCCCGCCGGGAGCGCTAGACAGTAGTTTCCAGTAAATCGACGACTTCCTCGGCCTGATCAAAGTTCCTATCGCCACCGCCATGCGATTTCGCCTTCGTCAACACGGACGGCCGGGACGATAATCCCTCGCTTCGTCCCGTCCGGCTCGACCAGCCACCAATTCTCTTCGTCGAGCAACGCCTCGGCGAAGGGTGGATCGCCCGGCTCCTCACCCGACATGAAGTCGAAGAACTCGCGGAACGCCGTGTCAACGGCGGTGGGTGCGAAATCCCCGTACATCCAGGGGAACTCCCCGACGGCCCCGCTGACCGTGCCAAGCTCATGGTCCTTCCAGTAGAGTTTGTACATGAGCATCCTCGGCCATCGCTCCCCGAGCCCCGGTCCGGCTCCCGCATATTGAACGAAGCATCTCCCGGGCGGAACCTGCCAGGTGGTCACATCCCATCAGGCACCGCAACGGGAGATGCCCCATGGCGCAAGCTACTCTCCTGTGGTCCCTCTGGCAACGGCTGCTCCGGCCGTTCGCCTCGGCCTTCACCCGCCCCGGGCATCGCCGGCTCGTCGAGTGGGCCACCGCCCTGGCCCTCAATGTCGAGGAGCACACCATCACCCAGTCGGTCACGGCCATCGAGCGGGCCGCCGACTGGAAGGCGATGGAGTCGTTCGCCGAGTACGGGGCCTGGGAGGCCGGAGCCGTCACCCGCCGCCTGACCGATCTTATCAAGGACGCCCCCGGCCGACTCTGGCACGGCTACCAGGTCTCGGCGGTCGATGACACCAAGGTCTACCGCTCCGGTGAGCACGTCTGGGGCACCTGCACCTTCCACGAGTACTCCGCCCGCTGCCCCAACCGGGCTACTACCGTCCGGGCCCACAACTGGGTCTGCCTCGGGGCCCTGCTCAAGAACGAGGGGCGGCCCGCCTGGTATCTGCCCGTCTCCGGACGGCTCTACTTCCGCAAGTCGCAGTTGCCCGCCCGCTCCGGGGCCTCCGGCCCCAAGGCGGAAATGGTCAGCCCCCGGGAACCCTGGAGCGACGTCGAGCCCGCCGGGGGCGTTCCCGGCCGGGCAAATAGCGACTGTGTTCCGAGTCGAGGTCCGAGAGCCTGCCTGATCGTCAGATCGTGAGCTGACCCTCATCGGGCCAAGACCATCTCCGGCTCCCACCGGCGGCCCGTCCTGACCACCGCGTTGGCGATCACCAGCAGCTTGCGGGCGAGCGCCGTCAGGATCACCTTCGCTGCCTTACCCCGCGCCTACGGGCGTTCCTTGAATGCCCTCATCGCCGGCTTGTGCCGCACCGCCGACAACGCCGTCAGGTAGAGCACCCGGCGCACCACCGCCCGGCCGCCCCGGCCGTGCCGGCCGCCGAGACGCGTGCCGCTGTCGTCGGCATACGGCGCCAGGCCCACCAGGGCCGAGAGCTTGCCGCCGTCGAGGCTCCCCAGCCCCGGCAGGGCGGCCAGCAGCGTCGCGCTGGTCACCGGCCCCAGCCCGGGGATGCTCCGCAGCGGCTTGTCTCGCCCCTTCCAGGACCGGCTGGCCTGGACCGCCTCGGCCAGGAGGCGGTCGGCCCCGGCGGCCTCGGCCTCGAGCCAGGCGATGTGCCGCTCCAGGCCGGCCCTCACCGTCGGGTCGGAGCAGGAGCCCAGGCGGTTGGTCTCCATCAGCCGCATGCCCTGCAGCTGCAGGCGACGCGACAGCAGGGCGTCCAGGGCCCGGGCCTCGGCCGAGGGGGTCGGCCGGGCCTCGGGGCGGATCGCCTCGGCGAGGTGGGCCAGGGCCAAGGCGTCGATCCGGTCGGTCTTGGCCGGGCGTCCGGAGGCCCTGGCGAAGTCGCGGGCCTGGCGCGGGTTGATCGCGGCGAGGAAGATCTTGGCGACCTGCAGGGCGGCGACCGGGGGCAGTTCCAGGCCGCCCGTGGCCTCGACGACGACCAGGGCCGGGGCCGGGGGCTTGAGCCTCGAGACCAGGGCGGCGATGCCGGCCGGGTCGTCGGGATCGCGCCGGGGCTTCGAGCCGGTGCGGGTGGCGGTGTCGTGGAAGGCCTTGGAGACGTCGATGCCGACGAAGAGTGGAGAGTTGGTATCCATTGGGCTCAACCTGCTGTGTGTCCCGGCGTGTCCCGTCCTTGCGGATGCGGCCTCGGGGGCCGGGCGACCGTTCGGGATCCGGTCGGGGAGGCGATGGGGGTGGCGGCCCGCGCTCTATTACGGCCTCGGTGTGCGGGCCAGTGGGGCGACGGCCTACCACACCCACCTCCATGGTGGGGCCGCCTGGGAAGCGGCGGTGGAAATTTACAAGGGGGCGATCGAGCGGCTCTACACCGCCCCGCCCGAAGGCTCGGTCGTCGTCTGCCTCGACGAGATGGGGCCGCGCTCGGCCCGCAGCAGCTCGTCGAGCCGGCTCCGCTTGATCGGGATCGCCTTGTGCTCGTCGAGGTAGGCCCGGAGCCGGTCGAGCGTCCAGCAGCCGAAGGGCAGGCCCAGGGCCTTCGGGTCGGTCAAGGCCGCGGCGAGGACCTCGGCCCTCTCGGGCTCGGCGTAGGTGTGCGGGCGCCCGGGGCGGGGGAGGTCTTCGAGGGCGGCCAAGCCGTTGTCATTGAACCGGCGGACCCAGGCCGAGATGGTGGGCCGCGAGACCTTGAGCTCGTCGGCGATCTCACCGACCCGGCGGCCCAGGGCTGCGGCCAGGACGATCCGGGCCCGCTCGACCAGGCGGGCCGGTGAAGTGCGGGAGTGGGCCAGGGCCTTGAGGTCGTCTCGCTCCTCGGGAGTCAGCTCACGCAGACGAATTCGGGCGGGCATCGGGCACCTCCTCGGGACGGGCACCGAGACAAAAGTAGCAAAGGACTTGCCGGATGAACCATTAAGAGGTGGCAGAAAGTTTTTTGACAAAATAAGATCGGTCATCGAGTCACCAAAAGTGCGCGGGCTGGACCCGATGGCTATACTCTCCTCGAGTGACAGGCGGCGCGCCGAGTTGGAGCACCAGGTCGCCCACACGCCGCTGGCCAAGGAGCGGTCGCGGGCTCAAGCGATCCTCTGCCTCGCCGAGGGGCCGGCCGTCGAGGAGATCGCCTTTCCAGCACATTGGGATCCTAAGCTTAGAATTCCACGTGGACAAGTTGTCGCG